>JABLTH010034848.1_pt1 | contig 31297 bp, 28 predicted proteins | sample 7875711 | NCBI WGS metagenome assembly JABLTH01 (sample SAMN14941262, study PRJNA633318) | bioreactor metagenome | isolation source: bioreactor | place: China | collected 2019-03-05 | reverse complement strand
TAGCCAAACATGGTGTTACTCCATCTCCTCGATCGTCACCGATCGTCCGGTAGGAGCCCGCTCGCGGGCGATGCTTCTTGCTGTGAATGCACATCCAAGAGCAGAAGCATCGCCCGCAAGCGGGCTCCTACGTGGGGGGCGTGGCGACGCTCATACCGACCTCGTCGCCACCACCGGCGGCACCGCGGCGGCGCGCAGCGCCGGGCCGAGCACAGCCAGCTGGCCCAACATCCAAAGTGCCACCGCGCCGATCGGCAGGTAGTAGCCTGGCAAGCGGCCAAGCTCGTAATGCCACATCAGCAACAGGTTGATTCCGTAGGCGAGCGCCATGCCCAGGACGATGCCACCACTGGCGATCAGGAAGTTCTCGGCCTGGAAGTAGCGCCGGATATCGGTGCGCGAGGCACCGATGGCGCGGCGAATCCCGATCTGCCGGCGGCGCTGCGCCACCCAGAAGCTGCTCAATCCCACGATGCCCAGCGCGGTGACCAGCAGAAGCAGCAGACTCACGCCCACCAGCAGCCAGGCCATGGCGCGGTCGTTGCGGTAATACTTCGCGCGAGCCGCTTCCAGGGTAATGGCATTTTTGGGCGAGATAAGCCGCAGCGGGCCATCGGCCTTCAACGCGCGCATCGCCTGGCGGATCACCGTCTGCCGCTCGGCCGGATCATCGACGCGCATCAGGTAGGTGCCGCGCGAATACGGCAGGTCGACCGGAAACATCATGGCGTACCGGTAGCCCTCGTCCGCACCGTAGTCCCGCGGCTGCACCAGGCGGTCCACCACCCCCACCACGCGATTGGCTCCAAAGGCGTAGATGGTGCGGCCAGCGGCGTCCTGGCCGGGGAAAAGATGTTGGGCGAGCGCGCGACTGATGATCACCGGCACGCCAGAGGCGCCGCCCTGCAGGGCGTCGTAGCTGACGAACTCGTCGGGGGTGAACCAGCGTCCGCTCGCCAGCTTCAGGCCCAGGGTGCGAGCCAGCTGGACGCCGCCGAAATACTGTGCCACCGGCATGCTCGGCGCTTTCGCGTCGTCGCTCAGGCTCACGCTGCTGAAGCTCACCGAGTCACCAAACGGGATCGGGCTCGCGACCACCACGTCACTCACCCCAGGCAGGCCGCGCAGGCGCGCCAGGTCGGTGCGGGTCTGTGCCATCACCGCCTCCGGGGTACCCGGCGTCACGCTGCGTACGCCCACTTCGACCAGGTGCGTCTCGTCCACACCGGTCGGCCGCTGCATCCGCTCCAGCCGGGTACCGATGAGGAACAGCGCATTGCAGACCACCGCACAGGAGAAGGCGATCTCCAGCACCAGCAGCCCCACCGCGATCCGGTGGCGTCCCAGGGCACGAAGAATGTGGCGTAGATGCATCGTGGGCGTCCTAGTTCGACTTCAGGGCCACGGCCGGGGCGACATGCATGGCCCTCCAGGCGGGCAGGAGGCCGGCCAGCAGGCTGCTGAGCAGCGCCAACACGAAGGTCGCCAGCAGCATGCTCGGGTCCATGCGGATCAAGCCGGCGTAGTCAGTCGGCTGGTGGCGCACCAGTACCAGGCCCAGTTCGGCCAGCGCGAGGCCGCTGACGCCACCGGCCAGACCGACCACCCCGGCCTCGACCAGGCACTGCATGAAGATCGCGCGACGCGACGCGCCCAGGGCACGTCGCACGCTGATCTCGCCGCTGCGACGCAGGAACTTGGCCAGCAACAGACCCACGGTGTTGAGCAGGCAGATGCCGAGAAAGCCCAGTGCCAGCCACACCTGCAACCGCACGTCCGAGGGCACCACGCCCTTGGCGTCCAGCCACTGCATCACGTCCAGCAGGCGGATCTGTCCGGGGTGGGTGAAGCGCCCGGCCTGTCGCTGCTGGGCCATGTAGTTGTGCAGGTATTGCCGGTAGGCCGCCCGTGTCGCCGGTGCGTCGAGCTCGGCCCAGTACTGCAACCACAGACAAGGCGCGTCTGCGGCATGTTCGTCGGCGTTGTTGCCCCAGCAGTTCATCGTGCCGCTGGTCGCCAGACGCAGATCCAGCGCCGTGGCCAGCGGGAGGAATACCTGCTCGCTGTCGCCGAATCGGCCGTTGCTGAGATCGTAGAAGCGGGGATTCATGCTCCAGTCGTCGAGCACGCCGACGATCCGCAGCGACTGGCCTCCCACCTGCAGCATCGCGCCGGTGCTGTCGCGCCCCCCGAACAGCTGATCGTTCAACGCGGCCGAGATCACCGCCACCCGGGCGTGGCGACCGTCGTCGCCGCGGCTCCAGGCGTGACCGAAGCGGAACGGCACGGCGAACATCGCGAAGAAGTCCGCCGTGGTGTAGCGCGCTTCCAGGCTCAACGGGTCGCCCTGTGCCGGCGTCACCACCACGGTACCGGCCGACATCATCGCCTGGCGATCGGCACGGGCGTCGCGCAGCAGCGCCTCGGCGTCCCGGCGGCTCAGGTCGTCCGGCACACTGTCACCGGGCCTGAAATTGTCGTCCGGAAACACGTTAAGGCCCACGCGGAACAGGTCTGCGCTCTTCTGCGGGATCGGATCGCCCGACAGCACGTGCATGACGGTCAACGTGGTCATGCTGGTGCCGATACCCACCGCGATCGCCAGCACCATCAGCGCGGTGAGCACCTTGTTGCGTTTCAGGCTGCGCAGCGCCAGATCGAGGTAATAGCCAAACATGGTGTTACTCCATCTCCTCGATCGTCACCGATCGTCCGGTAGGAGCCCACTTGCGGGCGATGCTTCTGCTCTTGGATGTGCATTCACAGCAAGAAGCATCGCCCGCAAGCGGGCTCCTACGTGGGGGTGGGGCGTGGCGACGCTCATACCGACCTCGTCGCCACCACCGGCGGCACCGCGGCGGCGCGCAGCGCCGGGCCGAGCACAGCGATCTGGCCGATCAGCCACAGCACGACCGCACCGACCGGAAAGTAGACCGCGGGCAACCGGGGCAACTCGTAGTGCTGCATCAGGAACAGGTTGATGCCGTAGGCCAGCACCATGCCGAGCGCGATGCCGATGGTGGCGAGCAGGAAGTTCTCGGTCTGGAAGTAGTGCAGTACGTCGCCGCGGGTCGCCCCCAGAGCACGGCGCACGCCGATGGTGCGACGCCGCTGCGCCACCCAAAAGCTGGCCAGGCCGACGATGCCCAGCGCGGTCACCACCAGCAGCGCCGTGATTACCCCGACCAGAATGCCGGCCATGGCTCGGTCGTCGCGGAAGAAATGACGACGCACCTCATCGAAGCTGCGCTGGGTGGTGATGATGCGTCGGGGATCGGCCTTCCTCAGCGCCGCCGCTGCCGCTGCCAGCACCGAAGCCCGGTCCTGGGTCCGGGTACGGATCACGTAGCTCATGCCCTTGTCCGCCCCCATGCGCACCGGGATCACCATGGAGTACTGCGCGGTGCCTGTATCGTAGGCATTGGGTCGCACCAGACTATCCATGACGCCGACCACGCGCAGTCCGACTAGGGGGGTCAGGTAAAGCATGTGGCCCAGCGGGTTCTGGCCGGGCCACAGGCGTTCGGCCATGGTGCGGGTGATCAGCGTGACGTGGGGCAGGCTCTTGCTGTCGCCGGTCTGAAGTCCCTTCAATGCGGCATCCACGTCGACGAAATCGTCCGGCCGCAGATCGCGTCCGGCGACGAGCTGCACCCCCATCGTGGAAACGAGGTTCTCACCGAAATAGGTCGTCCCATTGAGCGTGCGCTGCGGCTGGTTGGGGTCAAGCAGCACGTTGGCATTGGACGACGACCCGCCGAACGGAACCTGATTGGAAAAGGCCACCGATTGCACGCCAGGAACCAGGCGCAGCAGCGCCAGGTCCTCCTGCACGCGCGCATAGGGGTTGACCAGCTTCGCCACGTCGGCCACCTGGATCTGCAGCAGCTCGTGCTCGATCACGCCGCTGGGCATGTCCATGCGGTGCAGGCGCTGGCCGATCAGGAACACCGCGTTGCATACGATCGCGCAGGTCAGCGCGATCTGTATGACCAGAAGGCCTGCGGTGAGCTTGTGACGACGGAGCGTGGAAAGAATCGGAAGGATGTCCATGATCGCCTCAGTTGCTCTTCAATTGCAGGGCCGGTGCGATCTGGCACGCACGCCAGGCAGGCAACAGGCCGGCCAGCAATGTGGCGCCCACAGCCAGCAGGAAGGTCGTGAGCAGCATGCTGGGATCGAGGTGCGCCATCGCCGCGTAATCGGAAGATCGCTGACGCACCAGCCAGAGCCCCCCAAGTGCCAGCAGTGCGCCGCCGAGACCGCCAACCAGCCCGACCACGCCTGCCTCCACCAGCAGTTGCGCCAGCAGCGCGCGGCGGGAGGCACCGAGCGCGCGGCGCACGCCCAGCTCGGCGGCACGGCGCATGAACTTGGCCAGCATCAGGCCCACCGTGTTGACCAGGCACACCACCAGGAAGCCGAATGCCAGCCACACCTGCAGGCGCACGTCGTCAGGCACCACGCCGTTGTAGTCCAGCCATTGCATGAGGTTGCGCAGGCGCACGTTCGGGGGACGCTGGAAGCGCCCGAGCGCCCTCTGTTCCTCCGAGTAGTGGACGAGGAACTGCTTGTATGCGGCCGCCTTGGCAGGTGTCTTCAGCTGCACCCAGAACTGCAGCCACACGCAGGTATCCGCCGGCAGCACGGTGCCGGTACCGCCACCACCATTACCCCAGCAATCGTTGGACCCGTCCCGGCCGAGGTTCAGATCGATCATCGTCTGCAGCGGCACGAATATCTGCTCGGCGTAGGCGTAGGAACCCGTGTCGAGATCGTAGAAGTGGGGGTTCGGCTGCCAGTGATCGAGCACGCCCACGACCTGGAACGCCGTACCGGAGATACGCAAGGTCCGCCCCACGCTGTTCGCGCCGCCGAACAGCTTCTGGTTCAGGTCGCGACTGATCACCACCTGGCGAGCCTTGGCCTGGTCATCCGCCGAGTTCCATGCATGGCCGAAAAGGAATGGCGTGCCGAACATCGGAAAGAAGTCCGCTGTGGTGTAGCGCGCATTTACGTAGAACGGATCCAGCGTCGATTGCTCCGGCTGGATCGGCACCTCGCCGCCCTTCATCAGGGCCTGGCGATCGGCCCGGGCTGCGTGCAGCAGGTTCATTCCGTCGATCAGCGTCAACTGGGAGGGCGGCTCCTTGCTTGGCGACATGCCGCGCAGGTCCTGCGGATCGATCTGCGGGTAGTAGATCTCGCCGCTGCGTCCCGGCAACGGGTCACCCGACAACACATGCAGTACGGTGAGCGTGGTGATGCTCGCGCCGATCCCCAGCGCGATCGCCAGCACCATCAGCGCAGTGAGCGCCTTGTTGCGCCTGAGGCTGCGCCATGCCAGGTCGAGGTAGTACTGGAACATGAGGTTACTCCGCGCTCATCGTCGAATTTCCGATAGGAGCCCGCTCGCGGGCGACGCGCTTGGGTTCGATGCGAAACCAGGGCAAGGGCATCGCCCCCGAGCGGGCTCCTACGGGCAGACTCTTCATCGGGACTGTCATGCCGACCTCGTCGCCACCACTGGTGGTACCGCGGCAGCGCGAAGCGCCGGCACGTACACCGCCGCCTGGCCGATCGCCAGCAGCGCGCTGGCGCCTGCCAGCAGGTAGCCCGAAGGAAGTCGCGGGATCGCGCCGTGCGTCATCAGCCACAGGTTGAGCGCCACCGCGAGTGCGCTGCCGAGCAGCACACCGCCGCTCGCCATCGCCAGGTTCTCGCCCTGAAAGTAGCGCAGGATATCGACCTGCCGCGCGCCCAGCGCGCGCCGGATGCCGATCTGCCGGCGCCGCTGGCCGACCCAGAAACTGGTCAGGCCGACGATGCCGGCGGCGGTCACCACCAGCAGGATCAGGCAGACGATGCCCAGCACGATCACCGTGCCGCGATCGCCGCGGTACGCCTTGAAGCGGATCTCGCGCATGGTCTGCACGCCCCAGCTGTCGGGCATCTCGCGCAGCGGATCGAGCGCGAACAGCGTCGCGCGCGCCGCACGCATCGCGGCTTGCTCGCTACCGGGCCGCACGCGCAGCGCGTAGCTGGCGCTGGCGCCGTCCAGCCGCACCGGCAGCAGAATCGAGTCGTATGCCCAGTCGCTTCCCCACTCGGCCAGCGTCGGGGTCTGCAGGCGCGCGACGATGCCGACGATGGTGGTCGGATGCATATTCACGTAGATCGTCCGACCCAGCGCATCACCGCCGGGGAACAGCCGCTCGGCCACCGCGCGGCTGACGATGCCGACCGCCGGTGCCTCGGTGCTGCGGATGGTGTGATGGCCGATCTCGTCCGGCGTGAAGTTGCGTCCGGCGATCAACTGCAGGCCCAGCGTCGGCAGCATGCGGTCGTCGCCGTAGTAGAGCGCCGCCTGGCCGGTGGCCTCTTTCTGCGTCGACTCGCGGCGCAGGTCGCCGCTCCACACTGCGCCCTGCAGCGGCATGCTGTCGCTGGCGGCGACGTCGATCACGCCGGGCAGGCGGCGCAGCGCTTCCAGGTCCGTGCGCTGCATGGCGTCGAGCTTCTCGACGCCGGCCGCGGTACTTGCGTCGGGAGCGTCGAGCCAGGTCTGCGAGATACGGATCAGGCCGTCCTCCTGCACACCGGTCGGGCGCTCCAGCCGGTCGATGCGCTGGCCGATGATGAACAGCGCGTTGCAGACGATCGCCAGGGTCAGCGCCACCTGCAGCACGATCAGCGCGACGCCGGCCTTGTGCCGTTTCCAGGTGCGGAACATCGGATGCAGGGCCATGGCGGTCAATCCGACTTGAGCTGCCACGCGGGCTGCACCCGCGCTGCGCGGAACGAGGGATACAGCCCGGCCAGGACCGTGCACAGCACCGCCACGGCTACGGTCGCCGCCAGCAGCCGGCCATCCAGCCGCGCCAGCGCGGCCAGACGCGGCTGCAGCACCGCGCCGATGCCGAGCACGCCCAGCCCGGTCAGCAGCAAGCCGAACGCACCGCCGGCCAGGCCGACGATCGCCGACTCGGTGAGGAACTGCGCGTAGACCGCGCTGCGCGCGGCACCCAGCGCGCGGCGCACGCCGATCTCGCCGCTGCGGCGCAGGAACTTCGCCAGCAACAGGCCCACCGTGTTGACCAGGCACACCAGCAGCAGTCCCAGCGCGACCAGGAACGACACGCGCGTGTCGCCCGGCACCACCTTCTCGGCGGCGAGGAAGGCCGGCAGGTCGCGCAGGCGATTGTTCGGCGCACCCAGGAAACGACCGGCACGACGCTGCACCGCGGCGTAGTCGTCGAGATAGCGGCGATAGGCCTGCACCTGTGCCGGCGTGTCCAGCTCGGTGAGGAAGGTGATCCACGCGCAGTCCGAACGCTGCAGGCCGGCGAATCCCGCGGCGGACGGCTCCAGGTCGCAGGCGGTACGGCCGTTCTCCAGGTTCGCCGCGATGGCACGGGTGAACGGCATGAACAGCGCCGGCCCTTCCCGCGTGTAGCCGCCGGTACCGAACACGTCATAGTACGCCGGCTGCGGATTCCAGTCGTCGATCACGCCGACCACGCGATAGTCGCGACCGCCGATGTCCAGGCTGCGGCCGACGCTGTTCTCGCCACCGAAGGCCTTGTCGTTGAGCGCGCGGCTCAGCACCACCACCGGTGCGGCCGCTTCGTCGTCGGCCGCACCCCAGCCCTGGCCGTAGACGAACGGCAGATCGAGCATGGGAAAGAACTCGCCGTACACCGCATAGCCGCCGACGGTGGCCGGATGCTGTCCGGCGCGCGCGGGAAACACCGCCGGACCGATGCCGTAAATCGCCGACTGCCGCAGCGCGCGATGATCACGCATCAGTGCCAGCGCATCGGTGTAGGTCAGCGCGTCCAACGGTTCGCCGTCCGCACTGCGCGCCGAGCTGCGCCAGAGGTCCATCTCCGGCACGAACAGGCGCGACGACTTCCATGGGATCGGATCACCCGACGCCGCCTGGAACACCGACCAGGTGGTCATGCACGCGCCCACGCCGAAACCGATCGCCACCACCATCAGCGCGGTCAAGCCCGGGCTGTGCGCGAGACTGCGCCAGGCCAGCTGCAGGTAGTAGAAGAAACGGCTCATGCGGAACGGCTCCCGATCAGGCGCTGCGCGTCGCCACCACTGGCGGCACCGCGGCAGCGCGAAGCGCCGGGCCGAGTACCGAGGCCTGGCCGATCAGCCACAGTGCGATGGCGCCGGCAGGCAGGTAGAACCAGGGCATGCGGGCCATCTCGTAGCGATGCATCAGGTACACGTTGATGCCGAAGGCGAGCGCCATGCCGAGCAACACGCCGCCGGTGCTGAGCAGGAAGTTCTCGGTCTGGAAGTACTGCATGATGTGGCCGCGGTTGGCGCCGACCGCGCGCCGGATGCCGATCTGGCGGCGCCGCTGGTTCACCCAGAAGCTGGTCAGGCCGACGATGCCGAAGGCGGTCACCGCCAGCATCACCACGCATACCAGCACCAGCATCCAGGCCATCGAACTCATGTCGGCGAAGTAGCCGCGGCGGATTTCCATGTAGCTGCGGCCGTGGGCCACGCCGCCGGGATTGAGGTCGGCGAGCTTCTGCTCCGCCTCGCGGACCAGCCGGTCGCGATCGGCCGGTGCGCTGCGCACGACATAGTGGGACAGCGCGCCCTTGGAGCCGGCCGCGCTCATCGGGAAGAACGCCGCGTCGTAATTGGCCGGGGAGTTCACGTCGCCGATATACGGACGCAGCACGTCCGCCACCACGCCAACCACCATGTAGTAGTGCGGCATGGAGTACAGCGTCTTGCCCACCGCCGGCTGGCCCGGCCACATCTTCTCGGCCAGGCTGCGGGTCACCAGCACCACGTGGGTTTCCGGCAGCGGCGATTTGTCGAAGTGGCTGTCGGCATAGTCGCCGTCGTTGAAGAAGCGCCCCTCGCGCAACTGCAGGCCGAGCGCCGCATCGCCGCCGGTGCCGAGGAAGTACATCGACACGTTGCGGCTGCTGCGGTCGGTGAGCGCATTGTCCGGCTTGGTGCCGAAGCCCCAGCCCCAGTTGTTCTGGCTCAGCGGCAGGGTGCTGACCACGGCGGCGGCGTGAACGCCACGCAAGGTACGCAGGGCGGCCAGGTTGCGGGGGATATCGCTGCCGGACAGCTCGGGGTCGGTGCCGTCCAGGGTTACTTCCGTGATGCCGGGCTCGTCGATGGCGTTGGGCAGATGGATGGAGGCCACGCGCTGGCTGATCATGAACACGGCATTGCACAGCACTGCGCAGGCCAGGGCGATCTCCAGCACGATCAGCAAGGCCGGGATGCGGTGTCGGCGCAGGCTGGCGAGAATCGGTCGGATATCCATGGTCGGCCTCACATCGCCTTGAGTTGGGGAGCTGGCGCCAGCAGGCAGGCACGCCAGGCCGGCAGCAGGCCGGCCACGATGCTGGCCGCCAGCGCCACCATGAAGGTGAGCGCGAACATCGCCAGGTCCAGATGTGCCAGGTGGGCGTACTGCGCCGGCTGGTGGCGGATGCCGAACAGCCCCAGCTCGGCAAAGGTCAGGCCGAGCACACCGCCGGCCAGGCCGACGATGGATGCCTCCACCATGAACTGCACGAAGATCTCGCGCCGCGTGGCACCGAGTGCGCGGCGAACGCCGATTTCCTGTGAGCGTCTGAGGCATTTGGCAAGCAGCAGACCGACGGTGTTCACCACGCAGATCAGCAGGAAACCGAAGGCGAGATAGACCTGCAGGCGCACGTCGTCGGGCACCACGTGCTGGTCGCGCAGCCAGCCCATCAGGTCGAGCATCGCCGTATCGGTGCGCTGGAAGCGACCCATGGCAACCTGCTCCCTCACATAGCCGTCGAGGAAGCGGCGATAGCCCGCCACGGCGGCCGCATCGTCCAGTTCCACCCACAGGCCGAGCCACTGGCAGGGGGCCGTTTCCAGATGGGTGAAATCGTCGACCGCCTGGTAGCACTCGGTGTCCCGCGGCCCCATCTTCAGCGCCCGCGCCGCCTTCAGCGGCAGGAACACCGCATCGCCGTCGCCGTAATGGTCGCCCCCCAGTCCCAGCGTGTAGAAGCGCGGCTGCGGCGCCCACGGCTTGAGCACGCCGACCACCCGGAAATCGTGGTCGTTCAGGCGCACCATCCGTCCCACGCTGTTGGCGCCACCGAACAGCTTGTCGTTGAGGAAGCCGGCGATCACCACCACCTGCGTGCCGCTCTCGTCGTCCTGCGCCGTCCAGCCGTCGCCGTACTGGAAGCCGGCATCGAACATCGCGAAGAAGTCGGCGGTGGTCATCACCCCGTCGCTGAAGAACGGATGCGCATGGGCCTGCGGCGGCATGATCTTGGCCTGGGTCAGCGCCATCACCGCCTGCCGCGTCGCCCGCTGCGCATGCAGCAGGTTCATCGCGTCGACGTAAGTCATCGTCGCCGGCAATCGGTCCTTGGTGGTGATCGCGCTGTCCTTCGGGCTGGGGTCGAGCTGCGGGTAGAACAGGCGTGCGCTCTTCTGCGGCAGCGGGTCGCCCGAGAGCAGCCGCAGCACGGTGAGCGTGGTGATCGACGCACCGATGCCCAGCGCCAGGGCGAGCACCATCAGCGTGGTGAGCACCCGGTTGCGCCTGAGGCTGCGTACGGCCAGATCGAGGTAATAGGCGAGCATCCCCTGACTTCCCGAAAGATGATGAGAAAGACGGCGCGCCGGAGGGCGCACCGCCCGGTTGTTCACACCGAACGCGTCGCCTCCACCGGCGGCACCCGCGATGCGCGGATCGCTGGCGCCAGCACCGCCCCCTGCCCCAGCGCCAGCAGCAGAAGCACGCCGACGGCCAGATAGGCCAGCGGCATCGGCTGCGAGGCGAAGCGCAGAATCAGCCACAGGTTTGCGCCGACCGCCAGCACCAGCCCAAGCAGCACGCCACCACCGGTGATCAGCAGGTTTTCGGTGAGGAAATAGCCGAGAATGTCGCGCTGGCGCGCGCCCAGTGCCCGGCGCACGCCGATCTGCTTGCGCCGCTGCCCTACCCAGAAACTGGTCAGGCCGACGATGCCCGCGGCGGTCACCGCCAGCAGTACCACGCAGATGATCGCCATCAGCACGGCCATGCCGCGATCGGTCTCGAACACCTTCTGACGGATCGCGGCGTAGTCCTGGATGCCGTCCTTCGGATCGATGATGCGCATCCGGCTCTGGGCGAGCAGTGCCTTCGGCGCCTCGCGCATCGCCGCAGCGAGCTGACCGGGCTTGGCGCGCACGATGTACTGGATACCGCGCCCATCGGCGTTCCGCAGCGGCCAGATCAGCGACTGCCCGGCGTATCTGTTGCTATACAAATTGACGCCTTGCCGATGCAGCGGATCGACGATGCCGATGATGGTGCTGGGCGTGGTGCCCATCGCGTAGAAGCTCTTGCCCAATGCTTTGCCATCGGGGAACAGGCGATCGGCCAGCGCTTTGCTCACGATCACCGTCGCCGGCGTGATGTTCTGCTGAGTACCCACCACCGACACTTCGTCTGGACGGAAATTGCGGCCCGCCACGAGCTTGAGACCCAGCGCATTGATGAAGTGCTCGTCGCCGAGATATACCGCCGCGTCGGTGGTCGGCTTGACCTGGTCGGGTGTCATGGTGACCGAGTTGTCCCAACCGCTGCCCTGCAATGGATAGCCGCTGGCGGGCGCCGCATCCAGCACGCCAGGCAATTGCCGAAGAGCGAGCAAGTCGGCACGCACCTGCGCATCGACCTGCGATGTCGACTCATCGGTGTTGGCCCACTGGTTACTGATGACGAACACGTTGACCTCGTCCACGCCGCTGGCCTGGGACAGATTGGCCAGCCGCTGGTGGATGATGAACAGCGCGTTGCACACGATGGCCAACGTCAGCGCGATCTGCAACGCGATCAGCGCGGTACCTGCCTTGTGCCGCCGCAGCGCGATGAGGATGGGCCGGATCTGGATATTCATGGCGGTCTCCTCAGCTGGACTTCAATTGCCAGGCTGGCTGCACGTGCGCCGCACGCCACGCCGGGTAGAACGCCGCAAGCACGGTGGCAACGATGGCTACAGCAAACGTCAAAGCAACGAGCGACGGATCGAGCTTGGCCAGCCTCGCGATTTCTGGGCGGAACAACACGCCAACACCGGCCACGCCTATGGCAGTGAACAACAGGCCCAGCAGGCCGCCGGCCAGGCCCACCGTGCCGGCCTCGATCAGGTATTGCGTATAAATCTCGCCGCGCGTTGCGCCCAGGGCGCGGCGCACGCCGATCTCGCCGGCGCGGCGCATGAATTTCGCCAGCAGCAGACCGATCGTGTTGACCAGGCAGATCAGGAAGAAGCCGAGCGCCACGGCCAGCGAAATGCGGCTCTCCGGCGGCACCACCTGTTCGTAGTCCATCCACTGCATCACGTCACGCAGACGCACGTTCGGCGCCCATTTGAAGCGGCCCGCGTGTTGTTGCTCGGCGGCGTAGTTGGTCAGGAAGCGACGATAGCCCGCCACTTCGGCCGGACTGTCCAGTTCCACCCACGGCGTGATCCATACGCAGTTGCTTTGCAGGTACTCCTGCCAAGTGGTGTAGCTGAGCGAACCGCGGCAACTGTTCCGACCGCCCGGACGCATCTGCAGATCCATCGCACGGTTGAACACCATGTAGATGTCCGGCTCCTTCCCGAAGCCATTGGTGCTGAACAGGTCGTAGAAGCGCGGACGCGGGTTCCAGTGACTCGTGACACCCACGATCTGGTAGTCGTGGCCGCCGAGGTCGAGGGTGCGACCCACGCTGTCGGCGCCCCCGAACAGTTTCTGGTTGAGCACATCGCTGATGACGATCTCGCTGGCACGCGCGTCGTCATCCCGAGTGCTCCAGCCCCCGCCATAGCGGAACGGAACCTCGAACATGGTGAAGAAATCGCTGGTGACGGCATAGCCATTGGCGTTCAGAGGCAGATCGCGGTTGCCGCCCGATATCACCGAGAGCAGTACCTTGTAGAGCACCGTCTGGCGCCTTGCCTCATGCGCCGCCATCAAAGCCATCGCATCGATGTAGCCCAGCGCTTCGCCCGGCTCGTTGTTCCGCAGGTTCTGCTGCGGCCCCCAGGCATCGATCTGCGGCGTGAACAGCCGCGTCGACTTGTCCGGAATCGGGTTGCCCGACACCGCGCGAAACACCGAGTAGGTGGTCATCGACGCGGCTACGCCGACGCCGATCGCCATCACCATCAGGGCGGTGAGCATCGGGTTGCGCCGCAGGCTGCGCAATCCCAGCCGGAAGTAGTAGTCGAGCATCACCATGGATGGACTCCGCGCGGCAGGCGCCGATGGACGGGTGGTGGCGAGCGGCGCGTCATGCCGACCGCGTCGCCACCACCGGCGGCACGTTGGAGGCGCGCCGCGCCGGCACGAACACCGCGCCCTGACCCAGCGCCATCACCACCACGATGCCGGCCAGCACGTAGAGCACCGGGAGCCGGTCCATCTCGAAGCGCTTCATCAGCAGCAGGTTCAACCCGATCGCCAGGCCCAGCCCGATCAGCGCCCCTATCCCCGAGATCAGCAGGTTCTCCATCTGGAAGTAATGCAGGATGTCGATCTTTCGCGCGCCCAGCGCACGGCGCACGCCAATCTGCCGGTGGCGCTGGCCGACCCAGAAGCTGGTCAGGCCGACGATGCCGGCAGCGGTCACGCCGAGCAGGATCAGGCAGACCACGCCCATCAGGATCGCCATGCCCACGTCCGAGCGGTAGGCATCCTGGCGGATCTGTGCGAACGACTTGACGCTGTCGTCGTCCATCACGCGCATGCGGTTCACCCCATAGAGCACTTCCGGCGCGGCACGCATGGCGGCCTGGAGTCGACCTGGCTTGGCGCGGATCGCATAGCGCGAGAAGTTGGCGTCGATGCGGGTGGGCACGATGGTCGAATTCCAGACGAAGCTGTTGGTCCAGCTTCCCGTGCCCGGCACCTGCAGACGATCGACCAGCCCGATGATGGTGCTCGGTGTGCTGCTGCCGTCCAGGTAGACCACCTTGCCAAGCGCATCGCCGCTCGGGAACAGCTTGTCGGCCAGCGCCTTGGTCAGCATCACGATCGCCGGCTGCTTCTGGTCGCGAAAGCCCTGGTGCTGGATGTCGGCGGCGGTAAAGCTGCGCCCGGCCACCAGCTTCAGGCCCAGGGTGGACAGTGCCCGGTCGTCGGTGAAGTAGTAGGTGGTGCGTCCATTGCCTGAACCCAGCTGACTGGCCGGCTTCAGCGCCAATGAGCCGTTCCAGGACGAGTTGAGCAGGGGCAGCGAGTTGACCGGCGCCACCGATTGCACGTCCGGCATGGCCCGCAGCGCGGCCAGGTCGGTCTGCTGCATGTTGTCGAGCTTGTCGACGCCGCCCGGATCGTCTCCGCTGGGCGCGCCGACCCACTGCTGGGTGACCAGGAACAGGTTGTTCTCGTCGAGGCCGGTGGGCCGGTTCACCCGGACCACGCGCTCGCCGATGATGAACACCGCATTGCAGACGATCGCCAGGGTCAGCGCGATCTGCAGGGCGATCAGCACCACGCCCGCCTTGTGTCGGCGCAGGGCCGCGATCATGGGATGGAGCGTCATGGTGTGATCCTCAATTCGACTTCAGCTGCCACGCCGGTTGCACGCGCGACGCCCGGAAGGTGGGGTAGAGGCCGGCCAGCGCGGTTGCCACGACCGCCACCAGCAGGGTGATCGCCAACAGCGACAGGTCGAGCCTCGCCAGCGTGGCGATGTCCTTGGGCAGCACCCAGCCCACGCTGGCCACGCCGAGCCCGGTCAGCAGCAGGCCGAGCACGCCACCGGCCAGGCCGACCATGCCGGCTTCGGTGAGGAACTGCGCGTAGATTGCGCTGCGCTTCGCGCCCAATGCGCGGCGCACGCCGATCTCGCTGCTGCGACGCAGGAACTTGGCCAGCAGCAGGCCGGCGGTGTTGACCAGGCACACCACCAGCAGGCCGAGTGCGACCAACAGCGATACCTTGGTGTCGCTCGGCACCACGTGCTGGGCATCGAGCCACGCAGGAATGTCGCGCAGACGGTTGTTCGGGGCCCAGCCGAAGCGGCCGGCCAGTTGCTGGTCTTTCGCGTAGCCTTCCAGGAACTGACGGTAGGCCTGCACCGCCGATGCGCTGTCCAGCTGCACCATGAAGGACATCCATACACAACTGGAGTGCTGCAGGCCGACGAAACCCGACTCCGCGGGCACCTCGCTGCAGTTGGTGTTGCCGTCGTTCGGCATACTGACGTCGATGGCCCGGTTGAACGGGATGAATACGTCCTCGGTGCCGTCGACGAAGCCACCGGTGTTGACGATGTCGTAGAAGCGCGGCTGCGGGTTCCATCCGTTAAGCACGCCCACCACGCGGTAGTCCTTGCCCTCGATGTCCACCGTGCGGCCCACGCTGTTCTGGCCGCCGAACAGTTTGTCGTTGAGCTTGCTGCTGATCACTACCACCGCGCTGCGCGAGGTGTCGTCCTGGTCGGTCCAGCCGTTGCCGTACTTGAACGGCGCATCGACCATCGGGAAGAACTCGCTGAACACCGCGTGGCCGCTGACGTTGATCGGATGCTTGCTGGCGTCGGCCGGCACGATCGACGGCGAGACCTGGTACATCGCCGACTGGTAGGTCGCGCGGTGCGCGCGCATCAATGCCATGGCGTCGGTGTAGTCCATCGCATTGGGCGGCTCGCCGTCGCTGCCGCCGTGCGCCTTCGGCCCCCACATGTCGATCTGCGGCACGAAAAGCTTCGACGACTTCCACGGGATCGGGTCGCCCGACACGGCGCGGAATACCGAATAGGTGGTCATCGACGCGGCGACGCCGAAGCCGATCGCCAGCACCATCAGCAGGGTCAGGCCACGACTGCGCTTGAGGCTTCGCAACGCCAGTTCGAAATAGTAGGCAAACATGAGCCGATCCTCGGGAAGACTTGCACGACCGGGGGCGCGCGGCATCGCTGCCGCGGACCTTCCCCCCGCACGACGCGGCGGCTACTGCCGCCGCTTGACGCTTAGCTGCGTCCCTGCCCCTGGCGGGCCTCGACGACGTGCGCGTGGAAGCGCGGATCCTCGGCCAGATCGACCACCTGGCCGTCGATGATGTGCACGTTGCGCTGCGCGCGCGCGGCCAGCTCCGGATCGTGCGTCACCATCACGATGGTGGCGCCCTCGCGATGGATCTCCTCGAGGAGTTCCATCACGCCGCGGGCCATCTGCGTGTCCAGGTTGCCGGTCGGTTCGTCCGCCAGCAGCAGGCGCGGCGAACCGGCCAGTGCACGGGCGATCGCCACGCGCTGCTGCTGGCCGCCGGACAGTTCGGCCGGATAGTGCTTGGCGCGCGACGCCAGACCCACCCGCTCGAGCGAATCCATGATGCGCTGCTTGCGCTCGGGCGCCTTCATGCCGCGGTAGCGCAGCGGCACCTCGACGTTGTCGAACACGTTGAGGTCGGGGATCAGGTTGAACGCCTGGAAGATGAAGCCGATCTTCTCGTTGCGGATCTTCGAGCGGGCGTTGTCGTCGAGCTGGCTCACCTCGATGTTGTCCAGGTGGTAGGTGCCCCCGGTGAAGGTCTCCAGCAGGCCGGCGATGGTCAGGAAGGTGGTCTTGCCCGAGCCGGACGGGCCGGTGACGGCGACGAACTCGCCTTCCTTCACGTCGATATTGAAGTCGCGCAGCGCGTAGGTCTCCACCACTTCGGTGCGGTAGACCTTGGACAGGTGGGTCATCTTGAGCATGGTTCTTCCTTACTCGGTGGTGGTCTGGAGGGTGGTGGCGGGGAACGGGGAATGGAGAGTCGGGAATACCGCATGGATCGATGTGGGGAGAGCACCTTGCGATTCGGTCATCCGGCAGTCACGGCAAACTGCGGTGGCGGACCTGACTTCCCGACTCTCCATTCCCCGTACCCCGCGCACCGTCAACTGCTGATGGCGACGCGCTGGGCGCCCTTGAAGCTGTCGGTACCGGAGATCACGATCTTGTCGCCTTCCTTCAGGCCGTCGAGGATCTCCACCTTGTCGATGCTGCTGGCGCCGACGCGGATCGGCGTCTTCACCGCGATCCCGTCGCGCACCACGTAGGCATAGTTGCCGCCGGATTCGTCGACGAACGAACCGCGCTGCACGGTCAGCACGTTGTCGCGCTTGTCCAGCAGCACGCGCACCGACAGGCGCTGGCTCTGGCGCAGTTGCTTGGGTGTGGTGCCATCGAAGGCCAGGCGTGCCGCGACTTCGCCATTGACCACTTCCGGCGAGATCGCGCTGACCTTGCCGTGCCAGGTCTGGCCGTTGCCGGTGATCTCGCCGGGCATGCCGATGCCCAGATCGCGGGCGAAGCTCTCCGGCACCTGCATCTCCACCTGCAGCGCGGTCAGGTCGATCACGCTGAGCAATTGCGCGTCCTTGGCCACGGTGGCGCGCTCGGCGATGAACAACTGGCCGACCTGGCCGTCCACCGGCGACTTCACGTTGAGGTCGTCGACCTGGCGCTGCAGGTCCTGCACCAGCAGGGTCTGGCGTTCGTAGGCGAGCTTCTTCGATTCGATGTTGAAGTTCAGGCTGTCGTTGTCCAGGCCGAGATTGGCCTTGGCATGGCGCTCGGCGATCTGCGCCTTCTCCAGGGTGTCGTGGGCGGTGTCGACGTCGGTCTTGGAGACAGCGCCTTTGGCGTAGGCGGCCTCGTTGCGGTCGACCGTGCGCTTGGCGGCCTGGGCATCGATCTGCGCGTTGTCGTAAGCCTGCTGCAGGGCCGCGCGTTGTTTCTTGGCGTCGATCTGCGCGCGCTTGTAGTCGACTTCCATCGCATCGGCGTTGGACTGCTCCTGCGCGAGCTTGTTGGTCAGTTCGGGACTGACGATGGTCGCCAGCACCTGCCCCTTCTTCACCGTGTCGCCGGCATGCACCTTCAGCGTGACGGCGCCGCCCGAGGTCGCGTACAGCGTCGGGCTGTTCGCCGCCACCACCTTGCCCTCGGCGGCGATGTCGCGCACGAACGGGCCACGGCTCACGGTGGCGAATGCCAGGCGGGAGGCGCTGACCGAGGCGTCGGCGGAGAACATCCGCATCACGCTGGGCATCGCCAGCGCCAGCACGGCAACCACCGCGACGCCCGCGCCGATCAGCAGCATCCGGCGCTTGCGGTTGGATTTGACCTCGACCAGCCGGTCTTGGGCGGAGGTGTCACGGATCATCGTTCGGTCCCCAACGGCTGCGGACAGGTGCAGCCACGTGGACCATTCAGCAATCGGCGTGCCAATGCCCGGCCACGCCAAAAAGCTCTTGGGTAACAGTTACATGCAGAAATCCATCGGGACCGCGTCCGGTGTCCGCGGACACCCGGACGGACAGCCGGACAAGCCCCCGGACGATGCGGTCAGGCGATCAGTGCCACGCCCTCGGCGCGCACCAGTTCGCGCACTGTCCGCCAGCTCAACGCGCAGTCGGGCGCCGCGGCGCGGGGACAGACCAGCGACCAGGGACCGATCGCCTCCACCTCGAAGCGCAGGCGTCGTCCGCGCCGGGCCCGCCAGTTCGGCCGCACCTCGGGTGCCGCTGCCGCCCCGGTGTGGGCCAGCAGCGCGTCCCAGGCGAGATAGTCGGTGTCCGGCAGCAGGTACAGGCGGCAACGGGGCATGCCGGCGCCATCGTGGACAGTCATCCACTCGCGCGGACCGTCGATGGTGACCGCGCAGCCATACGCGAGCAGCCCCGGATGGGCCAGCACCAGCCCGTCGGGCCCGGCCGGACTGATCGCCGCTGCCCGCCGGGAAAGATTCGCTGGCGATTCCGACCAGGCGCAGAACACCGGCCCCAGGCCCGCCAGGTCGCGGGGAAAGCGCTGGGGATCGGCCCATCGCCAACAGGGTTCGGCATCGACGGGATTGGCGACGCCCCGCGGGCGGGCGCTCAGCAATGGCGTGCCCATGCCTCCATCGCAGACGGGGCCCGGCTGACCGTGCGCGACGGCGCTGGCGGAGGGCCGGTGGGAAGAACGGCGCGGCTGCGGCGGCCAACGCCACCGAATCACTTGGTAAGAATCAGCTTGTCGTTGCGGGTCAGGCGCAGGTGGTATTCGCCGCCCTGGTGGCGGATCACCAGTTCGCGCGCGCCCTGCAGCAGCGCGTCGCTGTTCACGCTGCGAACCTCAGGGGTTTCCCGCGACAGCCTCAAGGTACCGGCGGGCCGAGCGGACGGCCCGGCGACGGTGATGTGCAGGGGGCGATTCATCGTGGCTTTCTCCGCAAAGGGTCACGCCATGGATGATAAGCATTCTCATTTACAAGTCAACGCCCGGAGGCCCCTCAGCCCGGTCCGGGGGTAGCCCAGGCGGCGACGATGCGGTGTATCGCATCGAGCCCGTCGAACAACGCCGCCGGTCCGGGCTGCAGGATGATCGGCGACTTCACCTCGAACAGCTGGCCGTCGCGCACCGCGGGGATCGCCTGCCAGCCCGGCCTCGCCGCGACCTTCTCCGGCCGGAAGCGCTTGCCGCACCAGGAGCCGAGGATGATGTCCGGCGCCCGCGCGATCACCGGTGCGCCATCGGCGAGGATGCGCTGCTTGGCCAACGGCTCGCGCGCCAGCTCGGGGAAGATGTCATCGCCGCCGGCGATGTTGATCAGCTCGGCGACCCAGCGGATGCCGGTGATCAGCGGCTCGTCCCACTCCTCGAAATACACCTTCGGCCGCCGTGGCAGCCTTGCCGCCGACGCGCGCACGGCAGCGATCTGCGCCTCGGCCCGTTGCGCGTAGGCCTCGGCCTTGTCGTTCGCGCCGACCATCGCACCGAGCCGGCGGATGTAGGCGACGATGCCGTCGACGCTCCGATGGTTGGAGATCCATACCTCCACCCCTGCCTTGATCAACTCGCGCGCGATGTCGGCCTGGATATCCGAGAAGCCGATTGCCAGGTCCGGCTGCAGCGCGAGGATCTCGCCGATCTTCGCGCTGGTGAACGCCGACACCTTGGGCTTTTCCCGGCGCGCGCGCGGCGGACGCACGGTGAAGCCGGAGATGCCGACGATACGGTGCTCCTCGCCGAGTGCATAAAGCACCTCGGTCGGTTCTTCGGTGAGGCAGACGATGCGCTGCGGAAAGGCGTCGGGCATGGAAGGTGGTCGCTTGAAGCAGGAACCACCCATGGTAACGGCCGGCTCAGCCTGAGCCGATCACCGTGACCTGCACCTTGCGCTGGTGCGCGTCGATACGGTGTTCCCACAGATACAGGCCCTGCCAGGTACCGAGCGCCAGGCGTCCCCCATGCACGGGCAAGGTGAGGCTCACGCCGGTGAGGATGGAGCGCACGTGAGCCGGCATGTCGTCCGGCCCTTCGTCGTCGTGGCGGAACAGCGGATCGCCATCGGGAACGGCGCGGGCGAACCAGCGCTCCAGGTCCTCGCGCACGGCAGGATCGGCGTTCTCGCCGATCAGCAGCGAACAACTGGTGTGCGCGGTGAACACGTGCGCCAGCCCGGTCTGCACGCCGCTGGCGGCGATCGCATCGGCCACCGCGGCGGTGATCTCGCTGAAGCCGCGGCCGCGCGTGTGCACGGTGAATCCGCCCTGGGCAACATGATCGACAGCCTGGCGACGCACGTTGGCGATCTCCTCAGGGATACAGCAGCCGATGGGTCCAGGTCTGGCCGTGGCGGCTCCAGCGCACGCGTTCGTGCAGGCGGAACTGCGCGCCGTACCAGAACTCGACCATGTCCGGCTCCACCACGTAGCCGCCCCAGTGCGGCGGACGCGGCACGTCGCGCCCATCGAACTCCTGCTCGTAGCGCGCCACGCGCTGCTCGAAGGTCTCGCGGTCCGGCAACGTCTGCGACTGCAGCGAGGCCCAGGCGCCGAGCTGGCTGCCACGCGGCCGGGTGGCGAAGTAGGCGTCGGATTCTTCCGGCAGCAGCTTGCGCGCCACGCCTTCGACGCGCACCTGCACGCCCTCGCGCACGCCCTTCCAATGGAAGTTCAGCGCGACCTGCGGATGCGCCTCGATCTGGCTGCCCTTGTCGCTCTGGTAGTTGGTGAAGAAGCGAAAGCCACGTTCCTCCACATCCTTCAGCAACACGATGCGGGAGCTGACCCGCCCGGCCGGGTCCACGGTGGCCAGGTTCATGGCCGTCGGTTCGACGTCGCCGCTGGCCTTGGCCTCCTCCAGCAGTTGCGTGAAGGTGTCCAGAATCTCGCGATTGAGCATAGGTCTTGAATCGTGGCCGGCGCGCGTCATCATGGCGCAGATGAACAAAGATCCTAGCACGCAGAATCAGGCCCTGGCCGTGCTCCTGCTCGACCACTACGCCGGTCGCATTGCACGGTCGCGGCGCCCTTACCTGATGGGCCTGTCCGGCCTGCAGGGCAGCGGCAAGAGCACACTGGCCCGCGTCATCAAGACGCAGGCCGAATCGCGCGGCATACCCACCGAAGTGCTGTCGCTGGACGATTTCTACTACTCGCGGTCCGACCGCGAGCTGATGGCCCGCGAGATCCACCCGCTGCTGCGTACCCGCGGCGTGCCGGGCACGCACGAGATCGAGTTGCTGATGTCGGTGCTCGCCGGCCTGCCAAAGGCGTCGGACAAGCTGCCGGTACCCTACCCGCGTTTCGACAAGGGACGCGACACCCGGCTGCCGCCGTCACGCTGGCCGAAGGTCGCGCGACCGCCGAAGCTGGTGATCCTGGAGGGCTGGGCGCTGGGCATCCGCCCGCAGACCGTCGCCGCGCTGGCCGCACCGGTCAACGAACTGGAGCGCGCCGAGGACGCCGATGGCGCCTGGCGCCGGTGGGTCAACAAGCAGTTGCGCGGCTATCAGCCGCTGTGGCGCAAGCTGGACGCACTGATCGTGCTGCAGGCGCCGAACTGGGACGTGGTGCGCCGCTGGCGCAGCGAGCAGGAGGAACGCCTGATCGCCCGTCACGCCCCGCTGGCGATGGACGGCGAGGCGATGAATCGCTTCCTCGCCCACTTCGAGCGGCTCAGCCGGCATGCCCTGGCGACGCTGCCGAGCGTCGCCGACAGTTGGGTCGAATACGACACCGGGCGCCACGTGATCGGACTCAATCACAACTGAGCCCGATCGTCCGGCCTCAGCCGCCTGGCTCGACCTGCACGGCGGTCCCGTAGGCCAGCACCTCGGTGACGCCCTGCGCGACCTCGTTGGCGTCGTAGCGCATGCCGATCACCGCGTTGGCGCCCAGCGCCGCGGCATGGTCGAGCATCAGCTCGAACGCCTCGACGCGGGCTTTCTCGCACAGCTCGGTGTACAGCGAGATGTTGCCGCCGACCAGGGTCTGCAAGGCCGCGCCGACGTTGCCGACGATGCTGCGCGAGCGCACGGTGATACCGCGCACGATGCCGAGCGGGCGCACGACGCGGTAACCGGGAATCTCGTTGGTGGTGCTGACCATGTGGCGGGAAACCGGGGTGGGCATGACAGGCTCCTGGTGGCGGGCGACTGCGCGGCGGCAGCCGGTTCAAGACGATGCCGCATCGTCCCACAGCGCCGCATAGCCGGCACGGGCATCCGGCCAGCGTGGCACCCAGCCACTGGCGCGCAGGCGCGCGTTCGACAGTCGCTTGCTGCCGATGCCAGAGGGCGCGGGGCCGTCGGCCGGCGCCGGCGCACCGACCAGCATGGCGAGGTGGTCGTACAGCACGTCCAGCGGCAGCGGCGTGTCGTCGACACCGAGGTAGACCGGCTGCGGATCGGGCACGGCGAGCAGGTGCACGATGGCTCCGGCCGCGTCGTCGACGTGGATGCGGTTGGCCCAGTGCAGACGTTCCCGCGGCACACGGGCCTGCCCGGCGCGCAGGCGCTCGAGCAATTGCAGGCGCCCGGGGCCGTACAACCCGGCAAGGCGCAGGGCGATCGAGGTCACCGGCTGCGCGGCCAGCCAGCGCTCGGCCTCGAGCAGCACGGCACCATTGAAACCCGGCGGAAGCGGCGGCGTGTCCTCGTCGATCCAGGCGCCATCGTGGTCGCCATGGACGGCGCTGGAGGAAACGAACAGCGCGCGCTGCAGGCTCGCCGCATCCAGTGCCGCCGTTACCCGTCGCAGGCCGTCCAGGAACACGGCGCGATAGGCCGGTTCGTCGCGCCCGCCAGGGGTCGGCAGGTGCACCCACTGGGTGATGCCCGGCGGCAGCGATGGCAGGCCGCCATCGTGCGACAGGTCGCCGGCCAGCCACACGATACCGTCGCCCGCGCCCTCCGGTGGATGCCGTCGCAGCGCGAAGACCGCATCGCCACGGGCCAGCAGACATCGGGCCACACGCATGCCCAGATCGCCGCATCCGGACAGCAGCACACGCTCGCTCATGACCCTGGGACTCCCGTCTGACGCCGGATCGGCCCTGCTAGCATGCGTGCATGAATCCGTCGTGCAACCTGTTCATCGTCGGACCGACCGGAGCCGGCAAGACATCGATCGGCCGTCGCCTCGCCGAACATTACCAGCTCGCCTTCGTCGACCTCGACCAGGAGATCGAGCGGCATTGCGGCGTGCCGGTGGGTACGGTGTTCGAGCTCGAGGGCGAGGCCGGTTTCCGCCGTCGCGAGAGCGACATGCTCGATCATTGCACGCAGCAACGCGGCATCGCACTGGCCACCGGCGCCGGTGCCGTGCTCGACCCGGTCAATCGCCGGCACCTGGCCACACGCGGCTACGTCCTGTGGCTGCAGGCCGGCATCGAGCAACAGCTCGAACGCCTGGCCCGCGATACCAAGCGACCGCTACTGGCCGGCGAGGACCGCCGGGCGAAGCTGACGGCGATGCGCGAGATCCGCGAGCCGCTGTACCGCGAACTGGCCGACCTGGTCCTGCCGGACGAGCACGAGAGCGTGCACGCCGCCACCCAGCGCGCCATCACGCTGATCGACACCCACTGGAACCGCACGCAAGCCGCATGAACGCCCCCGCCCCGCACACCATCGACGTCTCCCTCGGCCATCGCAGCTATGCGGTCCACATCGGTACCGGCCTGCTCGCCGACGCCGCCCGCTGGCGCGCTGCCATCCGTGGCCGCCACGTGCTGGTGATCAGCAACACCACGGTGGCGCCGCTGTATCTGGATACGGTGGCGAAGGGGCTGGAAGGTCTCACCTGGGACAGCTTCCTCATCGAGGACGGCGAGGCCCACAAGACCTTCGACAACGTCGGCCGCGCGCTGGCCGCGCTGGCCAAGCTCGGCGCCACCCGCGACGCCTGCATCATCGCGCTGGGCGGTGGCGTGGTCGGCGACCTGGCCGGCTTCACCGCGGCCTGCTGGATGCGCGGCATCGACTTCATCCAGATGCCGACCACGTTGCTGGCCATGGTCGACTCCTCGGTCGGCGGCAAGACCGGGGTGAACCTGCCGGCCGGCAAGAACCTGGCCGGCGCCTTCCACCAGCCGCGCGGCGTGTTCGCCGACATCGACACCCTGGCCACCCTGCCCGCGCGCGAATACCGCGCCGGCCTGGCCGAGGTGGTCAAGGGCGCGGCCATCGGCGATGCGGGCTTTTTTGCCTGGCTGGAAGCGCAAGCCGACGCGCTGGCAGCTCGCGATCCGGCGACGGTGAGCGAGGCGATCGCGCGCAAGGTAGCCTACAAGGCCGGCGTGGTCGCCCGCGACGAGACCGAACAGGGCGAACGCGCCCTGCTCAACCTCGGCCACACCTTCGGCCATGCACTGGAGACCGCCGGCCGCTACACCACCCTGCTGCACGGCGAGGCGGTGGCGGTCGGCATGGTGCTGGCAGCACAGCTCTCGCAGCAGCTCGGCATGAGCGTGCTGGACGACACCCTGCGCCTACAGCGCCTGCTCGACACCCTGGGCCTGCCCACCGACCTGCCGGCTGGCATGGACCCGCAGCAACTGCTCGCGCTGATGCGGCTGGACAAGAAGAACACCGCCGGCACCCTGCGGCTGATCCTGTGGCGCGGCATCGGCCGCGCGGAGATCGTCAGCGGCGTGGCGGAAGACGCCGTGCTGGGCGTACTCGACGCCGCCGTGTAAGAGCCCGCTGGCGGGCGATGCTTCTGGCTTTTGCTTCGATGGGGATGAGGAGCAGGAGCATCGCCCGCCAGCGGGCTCCTACGCCGGTTGTCCGTCACACCTCGTGGTGGACCGCCTCGGCCGGCATCGCCTCGGCCTTGCGCTTGCCGCGCCGCGGCGCCAGCTCGACCAGATACATCGCCGCCAGCACCAGCGCGCCGCCGCCGAGCATGCGCCAGGTCAGCGATTCGCCGCCGAGGGCCACCGCGAAGCCGGCGGCGAACACCGGCTCCAGGGTCATCACGATCGCCGCGCGGGTCGCCGGCATGTGCGCCTGCGCCCAGGTCTGCACCAGCATCGCGCCGGCGCCTGCGGCCAGCGCCATGTAGATCAACGCCATCCACACGCCGCGGTCCGGCGGCAGCTTCGGCCCATGCGGCAGGGTCGCCAGCAGGCACACCACCGCGATCGCCAGCATCTGCACGGTGGACAGCGCGAAGGCATCGCCCGGCCGCGACCACTGCCCCAGCCCGACGATGTGCAGGCCGTACAACGCCGCGGAAATCAGCACCAGCACCACGCCCTTGTTGACGCTGAAGCCCTGCAGCGACAGCAGCGCCAGCCCGCCGGTGGCCAGCAGCACCGCGATCCAGGTGACCGGCGGCATGCGCTGGCGCAGCAGCACGGTGCCGAGCAGCGGAGTGAATACCACGTACATGCCGGTAACGAAGCCGCTGACGCTGGCCGAGGCATAGATCTGACCGGTGGTCTGCAGCAGCTGGGCGATGCCGTACAGCGCACCGAGCGCCATGCCTTGCAGCCACTGCCGGCGCGGCAGCCGCGCCAGGGGCCGGGCGAACATCACCGTCATCGCCAGTGCTGCCACCACGAAGCGCACGGCAAGGAAATCGGCCACCGCCACGCGCTGAACGACATCCTTGATGAGGAAAAAGGTGGACCCCCACACCGCGGTCACCGCGACCAGCGCAAGGGTGGCGAGCGCGCCGGTGCGCGCAGGGGACGTGCTCATGCGGAATCCGTGGTGGAGTTGCGCCGGCGGCGCAGCAGCTGCCCGGGCACCTGGAGCGCGAAATGCGCCCAGATGCCCAACCAGACCAGCGCGGCCACGTGCGGCTTGCGTGCGGCCGGATCGAACTTGCGGAACCAGCGCCACATGCCGCGGTGCTTGTGGCGGCTGACGAACACCGGTCGGTGGCGGCTGGAGCCGCCCTTGCCGTGCAGCACGCGCACGTCGCCGGCGAGCATCACGCGGTAGCCCGCATCGCGCACCCGCCGACACAGGTCCAGGTCTTCGCAGTGCAGGAAGTAGCCTTCGTCGAAACCGCCGAGATACTCGAACACGCGGCGCGAAACCAGCATCAGCGCACCGGACACGGCTTCCGCCTCGACCGCATGGTCGGGGATCGGCCCTTCGATGTTCACGCCCTCGCCGGGACGATCCAGCATCGTGTTGAGCGAGCGCGCGAGCAGCGGGTCGCGGCGGTACGAAGCCGGGTCGGGCCGGCCATGCGCGTCGCAGACCACCGCACCGACCAGGCCGGTACGCGACTGTGCGTCGAATGCGGCGACCAGCCGCGATACCGTGTCCGGCTCGAGCAGGCAATCGGGGTTGAGTATCAGCAGCCGCTGTCCGCTCGCGCGTTTCGCAGCGCGGTTCACCGCCGGCCCGAAGCCGAGGTTGGCGTGGTTGTAGATGAAGGTAAGGAGCAGGTCCTGCTCGTGCGCGCGGGCAATGGCCTCGGGTATCCCGTCGCGCGAGCCGTTGTCGATCAGCAGCACCTCGCGCACGCCGGGGCTGGCCAGCGCACGCCGCACGCAATCATGCAATCCCGGGCCGCTGTCGGCCGAGACCACGATGACACTGACGTCGGGTACGCCCGCGTGATGCGCAGGAGGGGAAGGAGGGGGATTCACCGACGCAAGTATGCGCGCGCGGCGACGATTGGAAAACGGTTCACCCGGCCGGCTCGCGCCGCAGCGCCACGTCGAGCGGTACCGGCATCTCGCCCGGTCCCGACTGTAGCCATGGAAGCCCTCCGTGCCAGCCGCACAGGCTGCGCCGACGCAATCGGTGGACACGCCCGTCGCGGAGGTTCCACAGCATCACGCCGGGCGGCATCTCGACGACCAGCCAGGTGCCATCGGGAGCGATCGCACAGCGGCCTGGCGGCGCCTCCACGCCATCGCCATCGTCGAGCCGGAACCCGGCAAAGCCGACTTCGCGCACGTAGCGCACGCGGCCGCCGGGCGCCCCCTCGGGGAGCGCCAGCGCACCGGCGTCGCATGCCTGCCACTGCGGCGACTCCAGCTCGATGATGCCGCTGCCCACGGCAGGCGGCGCTACCACATGCCCGGGCCACTCCCCGGTCGCCGGCGGCGCGGAGGCGACCGCCCCCGCTCTCCGTCGGTGGCGATCCAGCCAGGCCTCGAGACCGGCCAGCAGGGTGAATCCTGCCAGTGCGGCCACCGCGGCCACTGTCCAGCCGAGCGCTGCCTCGGCGAAGCCGTGACCGAGCGCGAACGATACGCCGGGCAAGCCCCAACGCAGGGCCAGCCGCAGCCGCCCCTGCAAGGCGTGCAGGCGCTCGACCCGCACCAACAGCGAGGCTGCAATACCGAGCAGCAGCGGCAACCCCAGCCACCACGGCGCCAGCGCCAGCGCGATCAGCCAGAGCGCGAACGGCCAGGTGCGGCGCAGGGCGAAGCCGCGCATGGCTCAGCCGCCGCGAACCGTGGCGGCAAGGGAGCGTCCGCTGCCGCTCAGCCGCACCATGCCCGCGCGTTGCGGAACATGCGCATCCACGGCGAATCCTCGCCCCAGCTGTCCGGGCACCAGCTCATCTGCACGCTGCGGATCACACGCTCGGGATGCGGCATCAGGATCGTCACGCGGCCGTCGGCGGCAGTGAAGCCGGCAAGGCCACCCGGCGAGCCGTTCGGGTTCAACGGGTAGTTCTCGGTCGGCTTGCCGCGGTTGTCGACGAAACGCACCGCCGCCTGCGCCTTGGACGGACTGCAGACGCTGGGGAAGTGCACGCGGCCTTCGCCATGCGCCACCGCCACCGGGATCCGCGAGCCGGTCATGCCCTTGAAGAACAGACTCGGCGAATCGAGGATCTCCAGCGTGGCCACGCGCGCTTCGTACTGCTCCGAGGCGTTGCGCAGGAACTTCGGCCAGTGCTGCGCGCCGGGGATGATGTCCTTGAGCTGGCTCAGCATCTGGCAGCCGTTGCACACGCCGAGGGCGAACTTGGTCGGGTCGGCGAAGAATGCCGCGAACTGCGCGCGCAGCTCGTCGTTGTAGAGGATCGAGGTCGCCCAGCCGCGTCCGGCGCCCAGCACGTCGCCATAGGAGAAACCGCCGCAGGCGGCGAAGCCGCGGAAATCGGCCAGCTTCACCCGGCCAGAGGCCAGGTCGGACATGTGCACGTCCACCGCGTCGAAGCCGGCACGGGTGAATGCCGCGGCCATCTCCACCTGGCCGTTGACGCCCTGCTCGCGCAGGATCGCCACGCGCGGACGCGGCGCACCATGCTCGATGTGCGGCGCAGCGACGTCCTTGGCGATGTCGAAGGTGAGCTTGGGCGTGATGCCCGGATCGGCATCGTCCAGCCGCCACTCCAGCTCGGCGTCGGCACCGAGCGGGTTGTCGCGCAGGCGCTGCATGGCATGGCTGGCCTCGTTCCACGCCTTGTACAGCGTCGACCACTGCCACTTGAAGGCGGCCTCGTTGCCGAGGAACAGCTTGATGCCGAGCTTCTCCTTCGGCCGACCGATGCGATGGCTCAGCCCGGCCAGCCCGTGCTTGACCAGCAGCGCCTCGAACGCCTCGCGGTTGGCCTCGGCCACCTGCAGCACCGCACCGAGTTCCTCGTTGAACAGCGCGCGCAGGGTCGCCTCGGCCCAACCGTCCAGGTGGATCTCCAGGCCGCAATGACCGGCGAAGGCCATTTCCAGCAAGGTCACGATGACGCCGCCGTCGGAACGGTCGTGATAGGCCAGCAGCAGGCCGGCGCGATTGGCTTCCTGCACCAGGTCGAACAGGCCCTTCAGCCGTTTCGGGTCTTCCAGGTCCGGCGGCACGCCGCCGGCGCGATTGAACACCTGGGTCAGCGCCGAGCCGCCGAGGCGGTCGCGGCCGCCGCCGAGGTCGACCAGCCACAGGTCGGTCGGGCCCCGGTCGAGCTTGATCTGCGGGGTGAGCGTGCGGCGCACGTCGCTGACCCGGGCGAAGCCGGTGATCACCAGCGACACCGGGGCGACGGTGGACTGGCGCTGCTCGCCGTCCATCCACACCGTCTGCATCGACAGCGAGTCCTTGCCGACCGGAATGGAGATGTCCAGCGCCGGGCACAGCTCCATGCCGACCGCCTTGACCGCGTCGAACAGCGCGGCGTCCTCGCCGGGGGTGTTCACCGCCGCCATCCAGTTTGCCGACAGGCGCACCTCGCCCAGCGAATCGATCGGCGCGGCAGCCAGGTTGGTGATCGCCTCGCCGACCGCCAGCCGTGCGGCGTCGGCGCTGTTGAGCAGCGCCACCGGCGCGCGCTCGGCCATTGCCATCGCCTCGCCGGCGTAGCCGTCGAAGTCGGCGATCGTGACCGCGCAGTCGGCCACCGGCACCTGCCACGGACCGACCATCGGGTCGCGATGGCACAGGCCGCCGACCGTGCGGTCGCCGATGGTGATGAGGAAGTTCTTCGAGCCCACCGTCGGCAGGCGCAGCACGCGCAGCACCGCCTCGTCCATGCCCACGCCGGACAGGTCCGGCACCAGGTCGATGCGCGCCTTGATGCGCGTGGCGTCGCGATGCATGCGCGGCGGCTTGCCGAACAGCACGTCCATCGGCAGGTCGATCACGGTGAGGTCACGGCGCGGGTCGGTCACCTTCAGCAGGCGCTCTTCGGTGGCCGTGCCGACCACGGCGTACGGACAACGCTCGCGTACGCAGTAGGCCTCGAACTCCGGCAGGTCCTCGGCGGCGATGCCGAGCACGTAGCGCTCCTGCGACTCGTTGCTCCACACCTGCATCGGCGACAGCGAGGGGTCGTCGCAGGGGATCGTCGACAGGTCGATCTCGCCGCCGACGCCGGCGTCGTTGAGCAGCTCGGGAATCGCGTTGGACAGGCCACCGGCGCCGACATCGTGGATGCTGACGATCGGATTCCTGTCGCCGCGCGACCAGCACGCGTCGATCACCTGCTGGCAACGGCGTTCCATCTCGGCGTTGTCGCGCTGCACCGAGGCGAAGTCGAGCTCGGCACTGGAGGTACCCGAGGCCACCGACGAGGCGGCGCCGCCGCCCAGGCCGATCAGCATTGCCGGGCCGCCCAGCACGATCACCTTGTGGCCGGGCTCGAGCTCGCGCTTGCGCACGTGGTCGGGCCGGATGTTGGCGAGTCCGCCGGCGATCATGATCGGCTTGTCGTAGCCGCGGCGGAAACCCACCTGGCCCGGCAGCTCGTTCTCGTAGGTGCGGAAATAGCCGCCCAGGCAGGGGCGGCCGAACTCGTTGTTGAACGCGGCAGCACCGAGCGGGCCGTCGCGCATGATCTCGAACGCGCTGGCCATGCGCGGCGGCAGCGGACGCTCCACCTCCCACGGCTGCCAGTGGCCGGGGATACGCAGGTCGGACACCGAAAAGCCGGTCAGGCCAGCCTTGGGCTTGGCGCCACGGCCAGTGGCGCCCTCGTCGCGGATCTCGCCGCCGGCGCCGGTGGCCGCGCCGGGCCACGGCGCGATCGCGGTGGGATGGTTGTGCGTCTCCACCTTGATCGCGTAGTCGATGCGCTCGTCGCGCGCGCGCCAGGTGCCGTCGTCGTCGGCGAAGAAACGCTTGCCGTCGCTGCCCTGGATCACCGCCGCGTTGTCCTTGTAGGCCGACAAGGTGTGCGCGGGCGAGTGCTGGTGGGTGTGCTTGATCATGGCGAACAGGCTCTTGTCCTGTGCCTCGCCGTCGACCGTCCAGCTGGCGTTGAACACCTTGTGGCGGCAGTGCTCCGAATTGGCCTGGGCGAACATGAACAGCTCGGCGTCGGTCGGGTCGCGGCCGAGGTCGCCGTAGCGGGCGGCGAGGTACTCGATCTCGTCCTCGGCCAGGGCCAGGCCCAATCGCGCATTGGCCTCGGCCAGCGCCGCCAGCGGGTCGCTGCCCAGCTCGATGTGCACCAGCTCACCCGGGGTACCGGCCAGGAACAGGCCCTTCGCCTGCATGAGGTCGGTCAGGATCGACTGGGTCATCGCATCGTGCAGTACGCCCATCACCGCTTCGTGGTCGGGCGCGCCCGCCTCGGGCAGGCCCACCGCCAGCC
>JABLTH010077620.1_pt1 | contig 31430 bp, 23 predicted proteins | sample 7875711 | NCBI WGS metagenome assembly JABLTH01 (sample SAMN14941262, study PRJNA633318) | bioreactor metagenome | isolation source: bioreactor | place: China | collected 2019-03-05 | reverse complement strand
TCCCCGCGTCCGTGCGCCGGGGGCGGCAGAGAAACCGCCCGCTCAACGCAGGCCACCACACCATGCCGACCTCCACCGCCCCGACGTCCGCCGCCAAGGGCAGCGCGGATCAATGCCAGCCCAACACCACAGTGGATTCTTTCCTCCTCAATCCGTCCGATACGTTCGTTCATCGGCATATCGCGCCCAACGCCGCGGACCAGAGCGACATGCTGGCGACGCTGGGATTCAAGTCCCTCGATGAACTGACCAACGCGACGGTGCCGGCGGCGATCCGCCTGAACCGCCCGCTCAGCATCGATGCTTCGGGCCAAGGGCGGCTGCTGGGCGAGAGTGAATGCCTCCGGATGCTCAGGAACATCGCGTCGGAGAACAAGGTCTTCAAGAGCTACATCGGGATGGGCTACTACGACACGATCACGCCGGGCGTGATCCTGCGGAACATCATGGAGAACCCGGGCTGGTACACGCAGTACACGCCGTACCAGGCCGAGATTTCGCAGGGGCGTCTCGAGGCCCTGCTGAACTTCCAGACGATGGTCGCGGACCTGACGGGCCTGCCCCTGGCCGGCGCGTCGCTGCTGGATGAAGCGACCGCGGCCGCGGAAGCGATGGCGATGTGCTTCAGTGTCGCGGGCGGCGACAAGAAAGCGTTCTTCGCCAGCGACGACTGTCATCCGCAGACGATCGCGGTGTGCAAGACCCGGGCCGACTCGCTCGGAATCGAACTGCGCGTCGGCAACGTTGCCAAGGTCGATTCCACCATGAACGACCTGTGCGGCGTGCTCGTGCAGTACCCGAACACCTCGGGCGAGATCAAGGACTATCGCGCGCTGGTCGAGGCGGCCCACAAGGCCGGCGCGCTCGTGGTTGCTGCCACCGACCTGCTGGCGCTCACGCTGATCACGCCGCCCGGCGAATGGGGCGCGGACATCGCGGTGGGTTCGGCGCAGCGCTTCGGCGTGCCGATGGGGTTCGGCGGCCCGCACGCGGGCTTCATCGCCACCAGCGACGCCTACGTCCGCAAGATGCCGGGCCGCATCATCGGCGTTTCGAAGGACGCGCACGGAAATGTCGCGTATCGCATGGCGATCCAGACGCGCGAGCAGCACATCCGGCGCGAGAAGGCCACGAGCAACATCTGCACCGCGCAGGCGCTCCTGGCCATCATGGCAGGCATGTACGCCGCGTACCACGGGCCCGTCGGCCTGAAGCGGATCGCGACGCGGGTGCACTCGCTGGCTTCCGTGCTCGCGGGCGGCATGAAGTGGCTGGGGCACCAGGTGCTCACGCCGACGTACTTCGACACCATCCGGGTGCGGACCGTTCAGAGCGACGCGATCAAGAACGACGCCGCTGCGATCATCCGGGAAGGCCGGGCCCAGGGGATGAACTTCCGCGACTTCGGCGACGGCACGATCGGCGTCTCGGTCGATGAAACCACGACGCTCGATGATGTTCGCGCGGTGCTCGGCGTGTTCGGGTGCGGGCGAGGCTTCATGATCGACGCATCGGCGCCGATCCCCGCGGACGACGCCCCGCTGTCGAAGCAGCTCGTTCGCACTTCACCCTATCTCACCCACCCCGTCTTCAACCGCTATCACAGCGAGCACGAGCTCCTCCGCTACATCACCAAGCTCCAGTCGCGCGATCTCTCGCTGGCCCACAGCATGATCTCGCTCGGCTCGTGCACCATGAAGCTCAACGCCACCTCGGAGATGATCCCCGTCACCTGGCCGGAGTTCGGGAAGATCCATCCCTTTGCCCCCGCCGACCAGACCCGAGGCTACACGAAGCTCTTCGCCGGCCTGGAACGCTGGCTGGCCGAGATCACCGGCTTCGCCGCCGTCTCACTCCAGCCCAACGCCGGGAGCCAGGGCGAGTATGCCGGACTCCTGGTGATCCGCGCGTATCACAAGTCGCGCGGGCAGGGACACCGCAACGTCTGCCTCATCCCGACCAGCGCGCACGGCACCAACCCCGCCTCCGCCGTCATCGCCGGCCTCGAAGTCATCCCGGTCGCCTGCGACTGCCACGGCAACATCGACGTCGAGGACCTGAAGGCCCGCGCCGGCGAGCACAAGGACAATCTCGCGGCCCTCATGGTCACCTATCCCAGCACGCACGGCGTGTTCGAGGAGTCCATCCGCGAGATCTGCCAGATCGTCCACGACTGCGGCGGGCAGGTCTACATGGACGGCGCCAACATGAACGCCCAGGTCGGCCTCACCAGCCCCGGCTTCATCGGCGCCGATGTCTGCCACCTCAACCTCCACAAAACCTTCTGCATCCCGCACGGCGGCGGCGGCCCGGGCGTCGGCCCGATCGGCGTCGCCGCCCACCTGGCCCCGTTCCTCCCCGGACACCCGGTCATCAATCCGTTCGCAACCGGCGAGTCCTGCTGCTGCGGCGGGGGCGGCTGCGGCGGCAAGGCCAAGGCCGGCTCCAACGCCATCGGCCCGGTCGCCGCGGCGCCGTGGGGCAGCGCCAGCATCCTCCCCATCTCCTGGGTCTACATCGCGCTCATGGGCGCTGAGGGATTGAAACGCGCCACGCAGGTCGCCATCCTCAACGCCAACTACATGGCCAAGCGGCTCGAGAAACACTACCCCGTGCTCTACCGCGGGAAGAACGGCACGTGCGCCCACGAATTCATCCTCGACTGCCGCCACTTCGAGAAAACCAGCGGCGTGAAGGTCGAGGACATCGCCAAGCGCCTCATGGACTACGGCTTCCACGCGCCCACCATGAGCTTCCCCGTGCCGGGCACGCTCATGATCGAACCGACCGAGAGCGAGCCAAAGGCCGAGCTCGATCGCTTCTGCGACGCGCTCATCGCCATCCGCGCCGAGATCCGGGCGATCGAGGACGGCAAGCTCGACAAGATCGACAACCCGCTCAAGAACGCGCCGCACACGATCGCCGCGGTCTCCGCAAACAACTGGCCGCACAAGTACCCGCGCGAGCAGGCGGCGTTCCCCGCCAAGTGGCTCCACGACGCCAAGCAGTGGCCCACCGTCGGGCGCATCGACAACGCGTGGGGCGACCGCAACCTGCAATGTGCGTGCGTGCCGATGAGCGAGTACACGAAGTAACCGCCGCCAGACGCGAACGCTGCACGCCGCGATGAACGGTTGAAGTTCAATGACGCGGACCCGCCCTCGGGTCCGCTTTTTTCATGGCGAGCGCCGACGCGACCAGATGCGGACATGCGCACGCGCCATATCTTCGCGGCGTTCGACGCTCGTGCGGCTTCGGTTCGCGACTCAGCAGCCCGCCTTCGCCGCACGCGAAGAGGTTGCCTTTTCATGCGAGGCGCGTAGCATTTTTGACTATCGCCGAGTTCCGCGGGAGAGATCCGCGGGGGCGGGGGACCCAATCCGTCGGGGCGAATCGCAGTGTGCGTAGGGCAATTCCTTCGGCCCGAGCCCGTCAGCTAACCCCGTAGGCGTCGGAGGGATGCACCACCCGGAGTTGCCGGAGGTCATCCTCTGCTCTTCGGGAGACCTGCATGCAACGTGACAATCCGGGTTCGCACGCTTCCGGGATGCACCACGCACCGGAGGCCAGGCCGTCGCTGCGCCAGCGCCTTCGTCGCGCGCTGATCGGTTCGCCGCGCTCGCTCAGCGACAAGCATGTCTTCCATCGAGTCTCCCTGATCGCGCTGCTTGCGTGGGTTGGGCTGGGGGCCGACGGCATGTCGTCCTCCGCGTACGGACCGGAGGAAGCGTTCCACGCGCTGGGCGCGCACACCTACCTCCTGCTGGCTCTCGCCGCGGTCACGGCGTTCACAGTGATCGTCATCTCCATCGCCTACAGCCGCGTCATCGAGCATTTCCCCAGTGGCGGCGGCGGATATGTCGTCTCGACCAAGCTTCTGGGCGAGCGGGCGGGCGTGGTCTCCGGGTGTGCGCTGCTCGTGGACTACGTCCTCACCATTGCGATCTCGATCGCGGCAACCGGCGATGCCCTGGCGAGCTTTCTCCCTCCCGCATGGGCCGCGTGGAAGCTGCCCGCCGAGGCGATGCTGATCGGCGTGATGATCATTCTGAACCTGCGGGGCGTCCGTGAATCCGTGCTCGTGCTGGCGCCGATCTTCGGGCTCTTTGTCGTGACGCATGCGGTCCTGATCGTCGGCGGCCTGGTCGCGCACGGAAGCCAGCTGCCCGCCACGCTCTCGACCGCCGCGACCGATTTCCGCCAGGGGCTCTCGACCCTCGGCGGCGTCGGAATGCTGCTGCTCTTTGTTCACGCCTATTCACTGGGAGGCGGCACCTACACGGGCATCGAGGCGGTGTCCAACGGCCTGGCGATCATGCGCGAGCCGCGCGTCAAGACCGGCAAACGCACCATGCTGTACATGGCGTCCTCGCTGGCGTTCACCGCCGCGGGCATCCTCGTGCTTTATCTTCTATGGCACGTTACGCCGCAAGCCGGCAAGACCATGAACGCGGTCCTGGCCGAACGCGTCGTCGAGGTCATCCCGCTGGGCAAGACATTTGTGATCCTGGTCATGCTGGCCGAGGGACTCCTGCTGGTCGTCGCGGCCCAGGCCGGGTTCATGGACGGCCCGCGCGTGCTCGCGAACATGGCGATCGACTCGTGGGTGCCGCGCCGATTCGCGAACCTGTCGGAACGTCTGACGACGCAGAACGGCGTCATGCTGATGGGCCTGACGGCACTGGCGGCCCTGCTCGCGACGCACGGCAACGTCGCTGTCCTGGTCGTCATGTACAGCATCAACGTCTTTCTCACGTTCTCGATGACCGAGCTCTCCATGTGCAAGCTCTGGATCGGCGAGCGCAAGACGCGCAAGGACTGGAAGAAGAAGATCCTCATCCATGTGCTCGGCCTCAAGATGTGCGCCATCATCCTCGTCGTCACTATCTCGCAGAAGTTCACGGAGGGCGGCTGGGTCACGCTCGCCATCACCGGCATTCTCGTCATCGTGTGCATGCTCGTCCGACATCACTACACGAGCGTAAGCGTGCGACTCTCCCGCGCGTTCGACGGGATCGAAATGCTCCCCGAGGCGCCCGGGGGAGCGCTCGCGGACCCCGACCCCGCAAAGCCCGTCGCGGCCGTGCTGGTCGGCGGCTACAACGGCTTTGGCATCCACACCACGCTCAACGTCTTCCGTGCGTTCCCCGATCACTTCAAGGGCCTGATCTTCGTCTCCGTGGGCGTGGTCGATTCCGGCCGATTCAAGGGCGAACACTCGATCGATCAGCTGCGCGAGGATACCGAGCGGATGCTGACGCACTACCGCGAGCTGGCGCGCAGGCTGGGGGTGCCCGCGGCAACTCGCATGGCGATCGGCACCGACGCGGTCGAAGCGGCCGAGTCTCTCTGCATGAGCGTCGCCGACGAGTATCCTCACGCCGTCTTCTTCGCGGGCCAGGTCGTCTTCCCGAACGAGACTTGGCTGAGCCGCCTTCTGCACAACCAGACGGCCTACGCGATCCAGCGGCGATTGCAGCTCTGCGGGCGAAACCTCGTCATCCTGGCCGCCCGAGCGTGAGGAGCACATGCCGAGAATCCGCTCGCCGGCCGCCGTCGGCGTGGGCCGATCACAGCCCCAGCGTGGAGAGCTCGCGAGCGATCGCGGACAGCTCGCCCACGGTCGCGTGCGCGCCCGCCGCGCGGAGCTCCGACTCCGCGTGCGTGGTCGCCACGCCCACGGCCCGATCGCGGCCAGAAGGAGCGCGTCCTTCGAACGTTGGGAGCTCGATTCAAAGTAGTCGCCCGCCAACCCGATACCGCTCTTTCGCGGCCTCCGCCGATTGCGGGGGCTGTTTGTTTGTTGCGGGCCATCGGACCCGATCACCGATCAAGTAACCCACGATGCCTCACGTGGAGTTTTTTCCTGCCCTGGTTGTCGCCGCATGCGGATGGTCGGGCACGATCCTGATTTTCGTGGCGTTCATGTTCAAGGACCGCTTCCCCAAAAGGCTTCTGGCGGTGATGAACATCACGGGCTCGGTGTTGTTCGGGGCGTCGCTGGTGGCGCGTGGGTCATACGAAGGGCTGTTTCTCCAGGTTGCGTGGATCATCGTGGCGATTGGCGACTATCGGCGGGCGGGAAAGGCAACCACCAGGGGCGACGCCGATCGGCCGAGCGGCACCTGAAACTGACGCAAGGAGATCACCGGCGCGCGGAACCGAGGCCGTCTCACCAAACAGAATCGCCGCCCCCACCATCTCGTTGGAGGGGCGGCGTCTGGTCAGGAGAACTGCACCGTCGCGGGCAGGTTCGTGGTCCGCCGAGCGGGCTTCGGCCTCGCGTCGGCGGTGTGCTGCGGGTTGATCAACCTCCGCTGCCGGAGCGGACGATGCGTCCGCCGACGACCGCGGTGGCTTCGCTCTCTCGGAAGCCCTTGACCTTGCTGTCGGTGACCGAGCCTGAGAAGGTGACGTATCGTCTGCCCTTAACCTGTGAGACCTGCTGCTGGGCGGACGGCCAGAAGGAATAGCCGTTGAGCTGGCGGTGCATGTAGTCGGGGGCGTTCACGATGAGCGCGGTCTGGAAGGTGCGGATGGTGCCGCCGGTTCCGCCGTTGTCCACCCACTGCTCGGGCTCGACGAGTTCCTGGATGAGCGTGATGAGATCGGTGGTCTTCTTGGCGGGATCGCCGAAGCTCTGGTTCTGGTTCTGGTTGCTGTTGCTCTGGAAGGGGCTCTGACCGCTGCCGCCGCTGCCGCCGCTGTTCTGCGAGGCCTGGGCGAGATCGAACTGCGGGACTTGGTTGTAACGGGGCACGTCGATGAGCAGGTCGGCGATGTCGTAGATTTCGAGGCGCTTGTACGCGTTGAGCCGGACCTTGGGGCCGACCTGAAGCCCGCCGGTGTCGCTGAGCTGCCAGGTGTTCTCACCCTGGGTCGTGCCGCCCACGGCCTTCTCAAGGATTCGCTCCATGAGCTTGAGGGCTGAGGCGCCGTTGCTTTTGAGGTTGATGATGGTTTCCTTGTCCAGGCCGCTGGTGTTCTGCTCGTCGGTCCACAGCACCTCGATGTCGGCGCCGGTGACCTCTCCCATGAACTTCATCACGTCTTCGAGGCGCTGCTCGCGGAACTCGACCTGCACGGGCTTGAGCATCCTGGCGAGCGTCTCGCGCCGAGGATCAGCACGGACACGGACGACCTGCACGTCGGCGGCGGAGCTTGTGGCCGTGGTGGACGGAGCGCTCACCGTGACTTGGGCGCCCGCGGTGGCCGCGAGCGCCGCCCCGGCGATCAGCACCAAACGACTTGACAGCACGCTTAGAACATTCATGACCGACTCCTTCGTCCGCACGCCGCCGAAGAACTCGGCGGCCAACGGGTCTGATTCCCCGGCGCGATGAAAGTTCGCGCGGGGACACCCGATTACCCGGCATTTCTGCTCTATTCGACCACACCAGCAGGGCGAATGCAAGATGTTCCGGCGATTCGGGCAGGGAATTGTACGGATTTGGGGCGGCCGGGTTCATTTCCGATGATGCTCGGATCTTGAATTTTTTTCTAGGCACGATTCCGCCGAGGGGGCACCAATTGAGGCTGTCACGATCGCCGATAGACCTGGCGCCGAGGGGCCACGGGCGATGAAAACAGCCCTAATTGGTCCGCGTCTTGCGTGATCCAGACGAGCGGCAAGGAAGCATCGGCCGGCCGAAAGACCGGGCGCGATCGCATTGTCCCAAATCGGGAGCGCGAACTCCCGTTGCGGGTGATTGAGAGTTCCAAGAGAAAGGATTCCTGATGACGACGTCGACTCCCTCGTGCCCCACCACCAACAACGGCGTGCCGTTCGGATCGCAGCCCGGCTTCCCCAATGGCTTCGTCCAGAACACGACGCCCGGCTACATCCCCGGCGCCTATGGCCCGACCCCCGGCGTGCCCACCGGCTCGCCCGTGAACACGGCCAACATCAACGAAGCCACGCCCTCGACCTTTGTGCCCGGCTTCAACCCCGGCGCCTATCCGACCAACTTCTACCCGACCAACTTCGTGAACACCTGGTCGTGGAACACGCCGTTCAACTACGGCTTCTACACCCCGTTCAATTCGACCTTCACCAACCAGTTCACGCCCTTCAACACCGCGTGGTACACGCCGTTCAACTACGGCTTCTACACCCCGTTCAATTCGACCTTCGCCAACCAGTTCACGCCCTACAACACCGCGTGGAACACGCCGTTCAACTACGGCTTCAATACGCCGTTCAATTCAATCTGGAACACCGCGTTCAACACCGGCTGGAACACGTTCCAGCAGCCGCCGTTCTTCGGTCAGCGCTGCCCGATCACCGGCGCCGTGTACACCCCCACATTCTCGAACTTCACCGGGCAGCCCTGGGGCTATGGCTCCGGGAACGTGAACACCTGGAACAACGCGTTCGGCACGCCGTTCGGCCAGAACTGGAACACCCTCAACCAGTCCCAGCTCTTCGGGCACACTTGCCCCATCACCGGCAACGTCTACACCCCCAGCACGTACTCGAACATCAGCGGGCAGCCCATCGGCTTCGGCTCCTGGCCCGTGAACACCTGGAATAACGCGTTCAACACGCCGTTCGCCTACCAGAACGCCGCGACCAACTGCTGCACGCCGTGGTCGAACACCGGCACGCCGAACTTCATCGGGACGACCAATCCCTTCGCGTTCGGTCCGTACAACTTCAACACGCCGTTCAACTACGGCTGGAACACCCCCTTCAACTTCGGCTCCAGCACCCCCTTCACCGCCACCCAGTTCAGCAGCAACTGGACCAACCCGTTCTGGTACCAGAACTCCTTCCAGACGACGCCGACGAGCTTTGGGTACACGCCGTTCACCGGCCCGTTCAACACCGGCTACAACACGCCGTTCAATTTCGGCGTTCCCTCGTTCGGCTATCCCACCAACACCTTCGCGGGTGTTGATCTCAAGGACAAGTGCTCGCCGCGTGGGTTCGGTCTGATCCGCGACGCGGCCTGATCGTCGTTCGACCTTTCTCATTCACACGACGCGGCTCCGTGCGGGCCGCGTTGTGCTTTTTGGGCGTCTCGAACCCGGATATGTCCGACAGCGCCATGATCGCCGACGACCAAGCGGGGCTGTCGCCCCGGTCGGACGGCTTGGCGGGACTGAGGCGAACCTTCGGGCTCGCCGCGGCATCGCTGGTCGCGTGGTGCGCCAAGAATCCCCCCTGTGCCCGGCGAATGGATGCTCACCCCCGCGTTGTTGTCTGAAGCGATGATCTCCGATCGTCGCCGGCTCGCTTCGCGCTGGGGCCAGTTGCAAAGGCAGTGGCAGTCGGGGCGGGCGCCCGATCCGCGTTCGATCGATCAGCTTCGCGACGATTGGGAACGATCCGCCGCGTTCGCCCGCCTCCGGGAGCGGAGCCTTCCCAGGCCCGATTTCTCCGGGCGCCGCCTGCCGATCCTGGAACATCGCGAGGCGATCGCCAGGGTGATCCGCGAGAATCAGGTTTGCGTGGTCTGCGGCGAGACGGGCTCGGGCAAAACCACGCAGCTCCCGCAGATCTGTCTGGAGCTTGGCCTGGGCGCGCGCGGGATCATCGGACACACCCAGCCGCGCCGCATCGCCGCACGCACGCTCGCCGCACGCATCGGGGAGGAGCTCGGTCTTCCCCGCGATTCGCGCGCGGTGGGATACAAGGTCCGCTTCGGCGATCAGACCGATCGCTCGACGTATGTGAAGGTCATGACGGACGGGATCCTGCTCGCCGAGACGCAGGGCGACCGCCTGCTCGAGCAGTACGACACGATCATCATCGACGAGGCGCACGAGCGGAGCCTGAACATCGATTTTCTGCTCGGCTACCTGCGCCAGATGCTCCCTAGGCGTCCGGACCTGAAGGTGATCATCACCTCAGCGACCATCGACCCCGAGCGATTCAGCCGGCACTTCGGCGGGGCGCCGATCATCAGCGTCTCCGGACGCACGTACCCCGTCGAGATCGTGTATCGCCCGCTCGATGAGTCGCCCGATGGAGAGCCCGCCGACGCACGCGACCAGGAGCGAGGGATCATCGACGCGATCGACGAGCTGACGCTGGGCGACGGCGGGCGCGGCGACGTGCTCGTGTTTCTCTCGGGCGAACGCGAGATCCGCGAGGCCGCCGAGGCGCTGCGCAAGCACCACCCGCCCGGGACGGAGATCCTCCCGCTCTACGCGCGCCTGAGCCCCGCGGAGCAGCAGCGCATCTTCCAGGCCCACGCCACGCGGCGGATTGTTCTGGCGACCAACGTCGCCGAGACCTCGCTGACCGTGCCGGGGATTCGCTACGTGGTCGACACGGGCTACGCGCGCATCAGCCGCTACTCGCCGCGCCAGAAGATCCAGCGCCTGCCCATCGAGGCGATCTCGCGGGCCTCGGCCAATCAGCGGGCGGGGCGGTGCGGGCGCGTCGAGGCGGGCGTGTGCGTTCGCCTTTACAGCGAGAAGGATTTCCAGGGCCGGGCGGCGTTCACCGAGCCCGAGATCCTCCGCACGAACCTCGCCAGCGTGATCCTCCAGATGAAGGCGCTGCGCCTCGGCGCGGTCGAGGAGTTCCCGTTCGTCGAATCGCCCGATTCCCGCCTGATCAAGGACGGGTACGAGACGCTGCACGAGCTTGGCGCGATCGACGAGCGCGGCGAGCTGACGCCGATCGGGCATTCGCTGGCGAGGCTCCCGGTCGATCCTCGCATCGGACGGATGTTGCTGGCCAGCGACGCGGAGGGCTGCCTCACCGAGATGCTGATCCTTGCCGCGGCCTTGTCGGTGCAGGACCCCCGCGAGCGCCCGAGCGAGAAGCAGGATCAGGCGGACCTCACGCACAAGCGATTCGCCGACGATCGATCGGATTTCCTGGCGTATCTGAATCTCTGGAGGTACATCCGCGATCAGGAGCGGCACCTCTCCGGGAGCAAGCTGCGACAGTTCTGCCGCGACAACTTTCTCTCGTTCATGCGCGTGCGCGAATGGGAGGAGGTGCACTCGCAGCTGCGCGAGCTCGCGGGCGAGCTGGGGCTGCGCGCCCAGGCCAGGCCGGCAAGCTACGAGCAGATCCATCGCGCCCTGCTCACCGGCCTGCTCTCCAACGTCGGGAGCAAAGCCGATACGAACGAGTTTCAGGGCGCGCGCAACAGCAAGTTCCAGGTGTGGCCGGGCTCGGCGCTGTTCAAGAAGAGCCCGAGATGGATCGCGGCGGCGGAGATCGTGCAGACATCGAAGCTCTACGCGCGCTGCTGCTGCCGGATCGCGCCCGAGTGGATCGAGGAGTTCGGCGGGCATGTGCTCCGCCGCTCTCACTCGGATGTCCACTGGCTGCGCGAGGAAGGTCAGGTGTGCGCGTTCGAGCGCGTGACGCTCTACGGCCTGGTGCTCGTGCCGCGGAGGCGCGTGCCGTACGGCCCGATCGACCCCGCCGACGCCCGCGACGTGTTCATCCAGCACGCGCTGGTGCAGGACGAGTGGGACTGCGAGGCGCCGTTCGCGCAGCACAATCGTTCGCTGATCGCTCAGGTGCGCGAGATGGAGGCCAAGATCCGCGTCCGCGACATCCTCGCGGAGCAGAAGGCGATCTACGAGTTCTATGACAAGCGAATCCCCGCGGGCGTGTATTCCGTCCCGACCTTCGAGCGCTGGCGTCGCGACGCGGAGAGAACGAACCCGCGCTCGCTCTACATGACCGCGGGCGACGTGATGCGCCGCGACCCGTACGAGATCACGCCCGAGCGCTTCCCCGACCGCGTCCACGCCGCGGGAACGTCCCTGAACCTCAGCTACCGGCTGGAGCCCGGCGCGGAGGACGACGGCTTGTCGATGGACGTGCCGATCGAGAACCTGCCTCAGCTCAGCGCCGAGCGATGCGAGTGGCTGGTGCCCGGCATGCTCCGCGAGAAGATCGCGGCCCTGATCAAGAACCTCCCCAAGCCGCTGCGCGTGCAGATCGAGGCGGCGCCCGTCTCCGAATCGCTCGCGAGCGCGCTGAAGTTCGGCGAGGGCCCGCTCGCCGAGGCGCTCTCGCGCGAGCTCGCCAAGCAGAAAGGCATCGACATCCCGGCGAGCGCATGGCAATTCAGGGGCATCCCGGATCATCTGCGCATGCTGATCCGCGTGATCGACGACCGCGGCCAGGTGGCGGCCTCAGGGCGTGACATCGCCGAGCTGCAAGCGCGATTCGCGCAGCGAGCCAAGCGCCAGCTCGAAACGCTCGCCCGACGCTCCTTCGGACGCGAGGGTTTGACGGCGTGGGAGTTCGACGCGCTCCCCGACACGTTCCAGACCACACGCAACGGCGTGACGATCGTCGGCTGCCCGGCGCTGGTCGATCGCGGTGATTCGATCGCGCTCACGCTCGTCGACACGCCCGCGCACGCGCGGTTCGCGACCTACCGCGGCCTGCGCCGGCTCTTTGCGCTCCAGGCCGCCAACGAGATCGAGGCGCACCTCTATTCCCAGAAGAACCGCGATCGACTGGCGATCCTCTATGGCCCGCTCGGCACGCCGGCGCAGCTGCAATCGGACCTGGCGTGCCTGATCGCCGAGCGTGCGTTTCTGTCGGGGCCCGGCGGGCACGATTCGATCGTGCAGCAACTCCGAACGCGCGACGCATTCGAAGAGCGGCTGGCGGAGCGTTGGGGCAAGGTCGGGCTCGTCGCACGCGAGACGTGCGAGTTCGTGCAGTCGCTGCTCTCGCTGCGCCAGGCCGTGGCCCTCCGCCTGGAAAGGCAGATCCCCGATGCCTGGGGCGAGAACGCCAAGGACATCAAGGACCAGCTCGCGCGGCTCGCGCCGCCGGGCTTCCTGGGGCGGGTGACCGACGATCGCCTGCGCGAGATGCCGCGGTATCTCGACGCGATGGCGCTGCGGCTGCGGAAGCTCGAGAACGGCAACGCCGGGCGCGACCTGCGCGAGCTCAACGCGCTCCGCCCGCTGTGGAATCGCTACTTCAACACGCTCGCGGGCGGCCACGTGGGCTCGGGCGGCGCCGCGGGCGCGTTCACCCCTGCCGGCACGCTCTGGCCCGATCCGCGGATCGATCCGGCGGAGGTCGAGCATCACCGCTGGCTGCTGGAGGAGTTGCGCGTCTCGATGTTCGCGGAGCGCCTGGGCACCCGTGAGCCCGTGAGCGCCAAGCGGATCAACGAGCACTGGGAGTCCATCAAACCCGCGCCGGGCGCCGAGCAGGGCGCGCCGAACCCCAAGCACGCCAAGCACGACAAGGGATCGCACGACGCGCGGCACGCGGTGCCGCACAAGGGCAAGCCCGGAGCACCGGACCAAGATGCGAACGCGAACGCGGGCGCGTCGCCCGTGTCGAAGGGTGGCGAGAAGCCGACGGGCGATCCGCCGGTGCCACCGCGATCAAAGCCGCTGGACTCATCGTCGATCGCGGGCGCCCTGACGCTGGGCCAGTCGTCGATCCAACTGCCGGGGAAGCCCAGGACGGGCAAGTAGCCGGACGGCCGGCGCTCCCCCGTCGCGATGCTGCCCGACGGGTCCTCGATCCCTCCCGCGGCGCATGGAGCCACCTCAGGGATTTGAACCCTGGACCTATGCTTTACGAAAGCATCGCTCTACCGCTGAGCTAAGGTGGCGGAACGCCGATTCGGGCACAAAAACAAGCCCGGCGGCCGATGGACGCGGCATCCTATCGGGAGTCAAAGGTATGCCCGGGAGCCCCGGATATCAATGAGCCAAGGCCGTCGTCGGCCCGGTGAGCGTCCCATCGGAGCGGCGCGAACCGAAAAAAGGGCGATGTCGCGGAGCGGGCCCCGCGGTCGGCCAAGGGTGCGCCGGAGATTACGCCGCCCGACGCAGCGCCTTTCGAGACATCAGCCGGAGCAGCCGCTCGCGGTCGCCGGCGCGGGCGAAGTTGGTGAACGTGACGGCCATCCGTGCGGGCCCGACGTCCGAGTCGTCCATCCAGACGACGTTGGCAAAGACGAACAGGGCGCGCCCGGGCCCGACGTCGCCGATGTCATTGAAGCGCTGGTCGGGGAGGTCGATGCGTACGACAACGCGTGATCCGGGTTCGAAGGCGCGGTCGAGCTCGAACTGCATGCCGCCCTCGCTGATGTCGTAGGCGTGCCCCTCGTGCTCGAATGTCTCTTCGTCGGGCGTGCGGAGCGCGATGCTCGTGTACATGGGGGAGAGCGCGAATCGCTCGAACCGGCGACGATTGATGAACAGCGGCTTCGATGGGGTGTTCGGCACGAGAGGTCTCCCGGAATGGCGCGCGTCGCGCTATCGCGAGTATCGGACACTCCGATCCATGGGTTGAGTCCGCGCCCGAGTTATCGGGAAGACCCGCCGATCGGGGGCGCAACCATCGTCGGCGCGGGGGCGCGAGGGAACGAGGATCGCCCGCGGCATCGGCGGGCCATTCGGGGGCCTACTCGTCGTCATCGTCGGGGGTGAGATTCTTGGCGGCGCCGAAGATGGCCGTCCCGATGCGAACGATATTGGCGCCCTCGGCGATCGCCGCCTCGAAATCGTTCGTCATGCCCATCGAGAGAAGGTCGAACCGTCCTTCCCCGATTCCGGCTCTCTTCATCTCTTCGAAGAGCTCGCGGCAGCGTGCGAAGGTCTCGCGGGTCTCGGCGGGATCGGCGTCGAGCGCGGCCATGGTCATCAGACCACGCACGCGAACGTTCAGCATGGTGTCGATCTGCTCGGCCAGCGCGATCGCGGCGGGCACCGGACACCCAAACTTGCTCTTCTCGCCCGAGCAGTTCACCTGGAGCAGCACCTCGATCGACTGCTCCCGGCGCAGCGCGATCTGCTGCAACTCCTCGGCCAGGCGCAGCGAGTCGACCGAGTGGATCAGGCGCGCGAATTCCACCACCTTCCGCGCCTTGTTGCGCTGCAGGTGTCCGATCATGTGCCAGCGGACCGGCTCGCCGGAAACCTTCGCCGCCCCGGGCAACATCCTGGCCCGGGCGAGGAACTCCTCCACCATGGCGGCCTGCTGGATCAGGTGCTGCACACGGTTCTCGCCGAAATCGCGATGTCCGAGCTCGACCAGTGTTCGAACCTGGTCGGGCTCGGCGAACTTGGTGACCGCCACGATCAGAACGGACTCGGGCGAGCGTCCGGCGGCGCGGGCGGCGGCGGCGACACGCTCTTTCACCTGCGCGTAGCGCTCCTGCAATGAATCGGGCTGGAGCTTGGGCTCCACCTTGGCACCGGGCATCTGGTTCAACCCTCCGTGAGTTGGTCCGCTTGGCCGTCGTCCATCGAACCCGGGGCATCCCCGCGGCCGGATCCGAGCATCACTAGCATACACGCCCCGGTCGTTTCTCGCGCCGGGCCAAGTTTCAGGGAGAATCCTCACATGCTCAACGCTCACCTGTCGCCCCGCTCCTCGCCCATCACCGTCGGCGAGGTCGCCCCCGACTTCGTGCTCAAGGACCAGAACCGCGCCGATTGGTCGCTCGCCGACGCGGTCAAGAAGGGCGACGTCGTCCTCTGCTTCTTCCCGATGGCCTTCACCGGCGTGTGCTCGACCGAGATGAAGTGCATCGACGCCGAGATGGCAGAGTGGCAGAAGAAGGGCGCGCAGGTCGTCGGCATCTCGTGCGACAGCTTCGCGGTGCAGAAGGCCTTCGCCGACTCGATGGGGCTCAGGCACACCCTGCTGGCCGACATGCACCGGAGCGTCTGCAAGGCCTACGGCCTGTACTGGGCGGAACTCAACATTTCCTCGCGCGGCACGGTCGTGATCGGCAAGTCCGCCGACGGCAAGGGCAAGGTCAAATGGGTCCAGGCCCGCCAGCCCGGCGACGCCATGAAGTGGGACGAAGTGCTCGCGACCCTGGCCTGAGAACGTCGGTCGCGGCTTACCATCGCACATGACCAGCCGCATCGCCAGCTCCGCCGTCAAGCCCGCCAATTCTCCGCTCGTCCTCATCATCCGTGACGGCTGGGGAGAGAATCCCAATCCATCGCACGACTCGTTCAACGCCCCGAAGGTCGCGGCGTCGCGCGGGCTCACGCCCACCGACGACATGCTGCGCCGTACCTGGCCCAGGACTCTGATCAAGACCAGCGGCGAGGACGTGGGGCTGCCGGGCGTCGGGCCCGAGGCGACGATGGGCAACAGCGAGGTCGGGCACCAGAACATCGGCGCCGGACGCGTCGTGCCGCAGGAGAGCCTGGTGATGACCAAGGCCTGCCAGGCGGGCCTGCACACGAACCGGGCGATCAAGGCCGCGATCGAGCGAGCCAAGTCCAACGGCACCTCGCTCCACCTGCTCGGCATCAACTCCGACGCGGGCGTTCACGGCCTGCTCGATCACCTCTACGCCATCCTCCGCGCGTGCAAGTCGCTCGGGCTCACCGAGCGCGTGTACGTCCACCTCTTCGCCGACGGGCGCGACACCGGCCCGTTCACCGGAAAGGAATACGCGCGGCAGGTCGAGGCCGCGTGCGCCGAGATCGGCGTGGGCCGCGTCGCCAGCGTCGTGGGGCGCTACTACGCGATGGATCGGGATCACCGCTGGGAACGCGTGAAGCTCGCGTATGACATGCTCGTGGGCGCCGGCGCCCCGAGCGCGCCGAGCGCCGAGGTCGCGATCCAGAACTACTACGACCACCCGTCCGGCGACACGCTGCGCGGCGACGAGTTCATCGCCCCCACCGCGATCGGCACGCCCGAGCAGATCGCGGCCTCAAGACTGACATCCGGCGACAGCGTCATCTTCTACAACTACCGCGGTGACCGCCCGCGCGAGATCTCGGCCGCGTTCTGCTTCCCCGACCGCGAGTGGGCCAGGGTCAAGCCCAGCCCCGACTCGGGCAAGGCCGGCTTCGACCGCGGCACGAAGCTCGACCTGCACTATGTCATCATGACCGAGTATTGGGAGAAGCTCCTGCCGCACGTGCAGGGAGTCGCGTTCCCCAGGCCGCCCAAGATGAAGCACATCGGCGGCGAGGTGATCTCGGCGCTTGGCCTTCGGCAGTTCCGCTGCGCGGAAACGGAGAAATACCCGCATGTCACGTTCTTCTTCAACGACTATCGCGACGAGCCCTTCCCGGGCGAGACGCGCGAGAATCCGCAATCGCCGAAGGTCGCGACGTATGACCTGAAGCCGGAGATGGCGGGCGTGGAGGTGGCCGACGCGGTGCTGCGCCGCCTGGCCGCCCCCGATTGCGAGGATTTCATCGTTGTGAACTTCGCCAACGGCGACATGGTCGGGCACACCGGAAATCTCGAGGCCGCGATCAAGGCGTGCGCCACGGTCGACGCGGGCGTTGGGAAGATCATCGACGCGACGCTGAAACGCGGCGGGTCGCTCATCATCACCGCCGACCACGGCAACTGCGAGCAGATGTACGACCCGGAGACCAAGTCCCCCCATACGGCCCACACGATCTACGACGTGCCGCTCTTCGTCGTGGGCGAGGCGTTTCGCAACGCCAAGCTCCGCGGCGACTTCGACCCGTCCGGCTGGTTCAGGCCCGAGACACGGGCTGGCCGCGGACGCCTCGGCGACATCCTCCCGACGGCCTTGGCGATGATGGGCCTGACCCAGCCCGCCGAAATGACGGGCCGATCACTCCTGGTTTGAAGGAGTGTTCGCGGAGCATGAACAAGTTTGTGCCCGCTCGCTTCGGCCCGCCACCATGGGTACGCTGTGCCCATGATGCACGGTCAGCGCGAACGAATCACCATCACGCCGCGGAATCATGCTCGCCTTGCGGCGGTGTGCGCCTTGTTGTGGAGCGTTCAGGTCCTCGCGCAGATTCAACCCGCGCCGACGCCGGCGGGAGCCACCACCGCCGCTGAATCCTCGATCGCTCCGGCCAATGCCGCCGGGCGTGAATCGCTGACGCTGAACGCCAGCGGGCCGAACGTTGCCAGGCCCTTCGGAACCGAGGGCACGCGTTGGCTGGAGTTCGGCGCGCTGGCCGCGGATAATTTCAAGGATTCGGTCGACGTGAACCTGCACGCCCGCCTCTCCGAGTTCGTAGCCAGAGACGTCGAACTGGGCGGCGAACTGGCGGGCTGGAGCTTCAACCAGCCGGGCGACAACACCCAGGGCGCGAGCCTGGTGCTCATCGTGCGCTGGCACTTCCTCAACCGCGGGGATTGGTCGCTCTACGCCGACGCCGGCGTCGGAGCGCTGGTGGCGACCGACGACACGCCGCAGGGCGGAACGAGCTTCGATCTCATGCCCCGCGTCGGCGCTGGTTTCACGCACTCGATCGGCGAGTCGGGCGCGCGCCTTGAGCTTGGCGTGCGCTGGCATCACATCAGCAACGCTCGAATCACGGGCGACGACCACAACCCGGCGCGCGACGGCGTGGGCCTCTATCTTGGTTTCGCGTTCCCGTTGAACTGATCGACGGCCTCAGCCCGCGGCGCGGAGCGTGCCCTTGGAGTTGCCCGGGAGTTCCGTGCACACGATCTTGTTGCGCCCCGTCCTCTTGGCCGTGTAAAGATTCTGGTCCGCAGTGTGCAGCCACGCGTCGGCGGTGGCGTCGCAGGCGCCGGCGCAGCCCGCCACGCCGATGGAGACCGTGACCTTCCGGTCCGGGTGCATCGGCCAGGTGGTCGCTTCGATCGAGGCTCGGATGCGCTCGCACAGCACCACCGCGTCCTTGGGCGCGGTGTCCGTCATGATCAGCACGAACTCTTCGCCGCCGTAGCGGCAAGGGACGTCGGACTGTCGGCAGGCGGCCTGGAGCGTCTTGGCCATGCCCTGGATCGCGGCGTCACCCGCCGGGTGCCCGTAGGTGTCATTGATCGACTTGAAGTGGTCGAGATCGAGGATCGCGACGGACAACGCCCTGCCGTGGCGTGCGGAGCGAGAGACCTCTTCGGTCCATCGTGTGTCGAAGTAGCGCCGGTTCCAAAGGCCGGAGAGCCCGTCGATCTGGGCGCGTTGCGACAGCATCTGGATGAGCTGCTGCATCCGCAGCGCCGAGCGCACCCGGACCTTCAACTCCGCGATATCGAACGGCTTGGTGACGTAGTCGATGGCCCCGAGGTCGAAGGCCGTCACCTTGTCCTGCAAGTTCTGCACGCCCGAAACGATGATGACGGGAATGTTCATCGTCGCCTGGTCATCCTTGAGGGTCCGGAGCACCTCGTAGCCGTCGATGCCCGGCATGTCGAGGTCGAGAAGGATCAGCGACGGAACAAGCTGCCTGGCGAGCTCAATCCCGGTGGTTCCGTCTTCGGCGCTGCGGACGTCGAGGTCCTCGACGCGAAGGCGCGCCTTGAGCAGCCGGTGGACATCAGGGGAATCGTCCACGATCAGGACGATCGGCTTGGTATCGGGAGGATTGGAGGGGTCGATGGTCATGCGTCCCGAGCGAAAAATGCTTCAAAGACCCTGCATGCGAACACTCTGATCGTCGGACTACCGGCGCGACGCGCGAGAACAAAGATCAACCAGTTCGTCCACCTGCGCTTTGAAGGCCGTGAGATCGTTCGTGGTGGCCGACTGGCGCATGAGGTCCTCCAACGCCGCCGCCGCCGCCCCGATGCTGGGGAACCCATATCCCGGCGCGGCCCCGCGAAGCTGGTGCGCCAGCCGCTTCAGATCCGTCCCCCGCGACTGCGCCACGGCGCTGTTGATCGCCTCGATGCGCTTGGGCAGCTCGGCCACGAATGCTTCCACCAACTCCGCCATGTCGGCGTCGGTGGCGTACTCACTGAGAATGGGGCCGCGCGAGGAAGCGTTCTGATGGGCCATGGGGATGCTCCGAGACTGGCAGACTGCCATGTCATCGGCGCGACGGGAGTAGGGGTTTACCACCGGTGTTTGATTCTTTTCAAGCGGTTCTCAACCCCGGATTCCACGGGCCGGAAGGGGTTTCCCCACGTCCGAAACCATCCCCGCCGTGTTTTCGGTCTTCAAAAAGCGAAACACCCCGCGATCGCTCGCGGGGTGTCTCAATGACCCCAAGGGGATTTGAACCCCTGTTACCAGGATGAGAACCTGGTGTCCTAGACCAGGCTAGACGATGGGGCCGTGCTCGGCGGAAAACAACTCGGGCACCGATCAAGCCCACACGATAGGCCCGAGAAAAGCCGCGTCAATTGTTCAAGTCCGGCGCCGGCCTAGCACGCCGCCGCGACCTGACGGCGCAGTTGGGCGAGCGCGTAGACGGCGGCCTCGGTCTCGGACTTTCCGACCACGGCGCCGACCGTCGCGCCGGACGCATCACGCCATTCGGCGCGATAGCAGTCAAAGAGCTGCACATGCCGGATGGCGAGACTGAACCCGCTCTCCTCGAACTCGCGGCTGACGCGGGCCGCGCTCGGATAGAACTTGCCGTCGCTTCTGCACTCGCACCCCGAAAGGTCAAGCGTGGTCCAGCCGGAGGCGAGCAGCTCGTCGATCGCAAAGTCGAGCCCCATCGGCAACTCCTTGAGTTGTGTCCGAACGCCCGCAACTCGGCGACCACGCCGGGCGCAGCGTCCGCCCTCCGCTCCTACCCGGACTGAGTCTAGCAGGCTCGGCGCCGTCCGCCACCGTCGCGACCAAACCCCGGAGCAGCCACGGGGGGGGGCGATAACGCGCCTAGGCGCCGACAAGGCGACGCCGAGGCGCGGGGCTGGAAGTCACTTTCGGCAGATATTCGTACATCGCCCGGATCGACGCCGCCACGACCTGGGCGGCTCCATCGGGCGATTCCGCACGACGTTCGGAGAGCCAGGCCCGGTCGTATTCGTGGATCAGCCAGCCGTCAAAGCCGGTCGCCCGAAGGGCCGCCAAGGTGCCCGGGACGTCGAACTCGCCATCTCCAAGGGCGCACGGCGTGCCGAGGCGATAGTCCCTGAGCTTGACCGAGAGGACGCGATCGCCAAGGACATTGAGCCCATCGGAAGGGCGTTCGCCGGCCAATCGCGCCACCGCGGGGCAGTAGGCCGCGCCGACCTGCGGGCTATCGACGCCATCAAGGATCTGCATGATCCCGGCCGAGGTGGCGAACGAGCCGCCGTTCTCGAGCACCAGCCTGACACCGCGATTCCGCGCGTGATCGGCCGCCTTCCCGAGGCGATCCACGATCCGGGCGACGGCGGAGTCCCGCGACTCGCTCCCCGGAATCTCGAACGCAAAGACGCGCACGAGCGGACACGCCAGCGATTGCGCCAGATCGATCGCGCTCTTGGCCTCGCGCACAGATTTCTCCGTGTCGCCAAAGGCTCGCCCGAGCACCGGCGGATTGATCGGCGCGTCAAAGCGGATCGACGTCGAGATGCACGCGATCGCGCACCCGGCACGCTCGAACAGCCGGCGCACCTTCTCGGCGCTGGTCAGCGTCGGCTCGCAGGCGGACTGGGTCGATCCGGTCCCGAACGACCGCAACTCAACGCCCAAAGCCCCGACCGACTCGGCGAAAGCCGCCACGCGTTCGAGCGTCCAATCAAGACAGGCAACGGTGCTGAATGCTGGCTTCATGCCCTGCGATTCCTAGGAATTCCGCGAAAGTACGTCCGAATACCCGGACGCCTGGGTGGGTATGGTACGGTGCCCGGAGGGACACTCCAAGCCCGACACCAATGAGAATTACCCGAATATAAACCGATCATATCGGCCTGCTTCGCCTGTGCGGAACGCCCGGTGCCATCTGCGGTCCAACATTGATGAATCACGCTGGATGTGCCGATGACCTTGGCATGACGCAGGCCGGCGCTGGTCACTTGCGGGATGAGAGCGACGCGGATACCGTTTCGTCCCAACCCATGACGATCACGCCCCATAATCGCCGACGCGTCCTTCGGATCGCACCCCTCGCGGCGGGCTGCCTCTTGGTGGCTGGCTCGGGCCTGGGCGGCTGCGGCACCACGTCCCACGACGAGTATTTCGCGATCCGGGGCATCGTTGTGGAGCCGGCACGCGGCGACGAAACACTGATCGCGTCGCGCAGCGATTCTGGTGATTCATCCCGTTTGCTGGCCGACGTCTCGCGGCCTGCACGCGGCTCGAACTCGACCGTCCTGGCGACCGAGTGAGTCAACCGTGGTTCCGGCCTGAGTCGGCTCGCTCCCGGCGAGCTTTTCCCGTTTTCTTGATCCTTCCCGGTCCCACGCCGGCGGCACGCTGGCCGCGCCTTTGTACAGTGCGCCCATGTCAACCCAACCACACGAGCGCGAACCCGCCCCCGGAGTCGGGGGCCTGAAGACCGATCTCTGGGGCCAACTCGACTACGCAACGTACCTCTCGCTCGATCGAGTGCTCGGGGCGCAGCGCACACTGTCGGACCCGCCCCACCACGACGAGATGCTGTTCATCATCCAGCACCAGACGACCGAGCTCTGGTTCAAGCTCATCATCCACGAACTCCGCGAGGCGATGGCGATGATCGCCCGCGATGAGCTCGAGCCATCGTTCAAGATCCTCGCGCGGGTCAAGCACATCCAGGCCCAGCTCCTCAACCAGTGGAGCGTGCTGGCGACACTGACGCCCAGCGAGTATGTGCAGTTCCGCCACGTGCTCGGCCCCGCCAGCGGCGTGCAGTCGCACCAGAATCGGATCATCGAGTTCATGCTCGGGAACAAGGACCGACGCATGGTCGCGGTCTTTCGGCACACGCCCGCGGTGCTCGCGGCGGTGGAGCGGGCGCTCCAGGCCCCCAGCATCTACGACGAGTTCCTGCGCCACCTGGCACGCCGGGGGATGAGGGTGCCGCGCGAGGTGCTCGACCGCGATGTGACCGAACGTCACACGCCCAGCGCGGGCGTGGTCGAGGTCTTTCGCGACATCTACGAGGGAACCGAGAAGCACTGGGACGCCTACGAGATGTGCGAGAAGCTCGTCGACATCGACGAGGCCGCCACCATGTTCCGGTTCCGGCACCTGAAGGTCGTCCAGCGCGTGATCGGGATGAAGACGGGCACCGGAGGTACGGCCGGGGTGAACTACCTCCGGCACATCGTCGATACGCCGTTCTTCCCGGAATTGTGGGACGTGCGGACCGTGATCGGGCCGCAGACGGGCGAGAGCTGGCAGGAGCATGTTGCGAGAGCGCGTCGCGGGTCGTGAGCCCGGAGCCGATCGGAGATGATCTCGTTCCTTGTTCACAGCAAAGCGCGGAGCGTGAGTCATGAACAAGCATCGGAGCGGCGTTGGCCCGGAAGGGACTGGGGCGTCAGACCCGATCGCACGGGCCGTCCGCGCCATGGGCGAGGGCCCGCTGACCGAGGAGATGCTGCGCACGCATGTGTTCCCGCTCTTCTCGCGTGTTCTTTCGCGGCGTGAGATCTACCTGGCCAATCACTCGCTGGGCCGACCGCCCGACCGGGCCGCCCAGGACGTCGGCCTCGCGATGGACGCGTGGTACCGCGACATGGACGACGCGTGGGGTCTGTGGCTCGATGAGATCGCGTTTTTTCGCGCGTCGGTGGCGGCCCTGCTGGGGCTCGATCGCTCCGACGCGGTGGTGCCCAAGACCGCGGCCGGGCAGGCGCTGCGCGCGGTGTTGAACGCCATCCCGAAGGACACGATCCGCGTGGTCGCGACGCGTGGCGAGTTCGACTCGATCGACTTCATCCTCAAGACGTACGCTCGCCGCGGGCGCGCCGGCGTCGAGTTCGTTGAGCCCGCCGGGGACCTGCTGTTTCGCGCCAAGGACATCCGCGAGGCGATCCGACGACACTCACCGGACCTTTTCGTCGTCTCGCGGGTGTGCTACGCCACCGGGCAGGAGATTCCCGAGCTGAGCGATCTGATCGCCGAGACGCACGCGCGCGGCGGGCTGGCGCTGGTCGACGCGTACCACGCGGTGGGCGCGATGCCCGTGTCGATGCCCACGCTCGACGCGGATTTCATGATCGGCGGGTCGTACAAGTACACACGCGGCGGCCCCGGCGCGTGCTGGCTGGCCGTCCATCCGCGTCACCTGAGCGATGGACATTCGCCCGCGCTGCGCACGCTCGATACCGGCTGGTTCGCCAAGAAGGACACGTTCGCCTTCGAGCGACCGGACGAGCCGCTGCTCTCGCCCGGCGGGGATGCGTGGCTGGAGAGCACGCCGGCGGTGCTCCCGTTTTTTCAGGCACGCGCCGGGCTGGAGCTGACCATCGCGCTGCGCCCCGATCGCCTCCGGGCGTACAACCTGGAGCAGCAGGAGCTTCTGCGGTCGATGTTGCGTGCGCGTGGCGTGGAGGTTCGAGACATATGGCCGCGCGGCGCGTTCCTGCTGCTCCCCAGCCCCGACGCGCCCGCGATGGTGAGGGCGCTCAAAGCTCGGGGCGTCAACACCGACTCACGGCTCGGGCACGTGCGCCTGTGCCCGGACATCCTCAACACGCAAGAGGAACTCACGAGGGCGGCCGACATTGTCGCGGATGTCGCCGGGCGCCGCAATTGATCGCGGGGCGAGCGCAAGGTGCCGAGGTCGGCCTTGACCCCCGGGAGAACACGGCCGATCCGCGCGGGATGGATGAAGCATCCACCACCGTCGTGCCATCCGGGGCACGCGCGATCCACTCCGCCGGACCCTCGACGCCGGCCTGGTTCGCGATGGTCGGCGTGACAATCTGACGGCGGCGCGGCGCCCGTCGGGCGCTCGACGCCCGACACGAACCCGTCATGGCCTGGCTGCCGACCCGCCGTCCGACGCCGGGAATACGATCGTGAAATCCGAGCCGCGACCTGGCTCGGAGTGGACCTCGATCCGACCGTGGTGCCCCTCCACGATGCGGCGGGTTGTCGGGAGGCCCAGGCCCGTGCCGCCCGCTTTGGTGGTGAAGTACGGACGAAAAATCTTCTCGCGCGTCTCGGCGTCGATGCCGGGCCCGGTGTCGATCACGTGGAGCGCGACGGCGGGGAGCCTGTCGGCGTCGGTGATGCGCTGCGTGCGCAGGATGAGCTCGCGCGGCGCGCGGGCGGTCGAAGCGGATGGCGTCGCACCTCCCGGGCGTGCCTCGCCCTGCGTCATCGCCTGCAAGGCGTTGAGCATCAGGTTCAGGACCGCCTGCTTCACATGCGGCACGTCGAGATCGGCGATCAATCGGTCGCGCGAGAGCTCGGCACGGAGGCGGACCCCCTGCTGCTCGCACTGCGGCAGGAAGAAATCAACGAGTTCATCGACGACGGCGTTGAGGTCGGCGGGGCGGGCGTCGATCCGCAGCTCGCCCGCGTACTCGAGAAAGTCGGTCAGAATGCCCCTCAACCGCTCGACCTCGCGCCGGAGCGACACGACGCGACGCGAAAGCCGCGACTTGGCCTCGGGCTCGCCCGCGAGTTCCTCGATGCCCTCCTCGAGAAGCTGGGCGTTCAGGCCGATCGTGGACAGCGGGTTCTTGATCTCGTGGGCCAGGCCGCCCGTCATCGAACCGAGTTCGGCCAGGCGCTCCGCGGATCGCGCGCGACGTTCCGCGGACCGCGCCCGCGCCAGCTGGCGGCGTGTGCGCGAGCGCAACACCCAGGCCCCGGCCAACGAGCCGACAAGCAACCCAAGAAAGAACCAGTTCGCGGGAGACACGCAGGGACGATACGCGCGGCGTTAGCGCCGAGGAGAACGGACGTGCGCACGCCGGGGCACGACCACAACATCGGCGGGCTCGACCCTGGAAACCTTGGTCGCCTTCCAGCCCTTCTCGCTCGAGCTGGCGTCGTAGCGGACGTGAGAGCCATCCTTAAGAACGCGGAATCCATCACCCTCGATCACGCTGAAGTGAACGAAGATGTCCTGGCCCTCGGGCCCGACGATGAATCCGAAGCCCTTGCGCGGGTCGAACCACTTGACCACGCCTTCCGCGCCGCTGATGGTTTGGGGAGTCTGCTCGCTCACGGTGCGATCCTCTTGCACCTGCCGCATCGGTCGGGCCACGCTGCGAAGGCGCGACCTCGGCCCGGAACGGGCGTCCCGCCGCGACCGCGGCACGGCATCGCCTCTCCATTCGCGAGCGCCACACACGCCCACGACCCCCGGCGGCACCCAATCACGCCCACGAGATCGGGATCACCTCGAAGAATAACGACTCGCACATCCAATCGCAAGCCGACCACCGGTGGTCACCCACCGGTGGTCGATGAAAATGCGAACAAAGATCAAACTTATCGGAGCGGATTGCTTGGTTGATCAGCGGCCAGCGGGCGCCGGCTGCCCGCCGCCGGTTTTCTTGGCTTCATCGAGCAGCACGGCCTTACGGCTGAGCTTGATGCGGCCCTGGTCGTCGACGAGGATCACCTTGACCTTCACCACGTCACCCACGCGCACCACGTCGCCGACGCTCTTGACGTAGCCGTCGGCCAGCTCGGAGATGTGGCACATGCCGTCGGTCCCCGGCGCCAGTTCGATGAAGGCGCCGAAGTCCTTGGTGCTGACGACCTTGCCGGTGTAGATGCTGCCGACCTTGATCTCGGCGCACATCGCCTCGATCTCCTGGCGGGCGCCCTCGATCGACTCGTGGTTCGGGCCGGCGAGCGTCACGCTCCCGTCGTCCTCGACGTCGATGGTGATGCCGTGCTTGTCCTGCAGCGCGCGGATCATCTTGCCGCCCGGGCCGATCAGCTTGCCGATCTTCTCCGGGTCGATCTGGATGGTGACCAGGCGCGGCGCCAGCGGGGAGATTTCCGCGCGCGGGGCGGCGATGATGCCTTCCATGATCGAGATGATCTGGAGGCGGCCTTCCTTGGCCTGGGCCAGGATGCGCTCGATCTGCGAGATCACCAGGCCGCGGGTCTTGAGGTCCAGCTGGATGCCGGTGATGCCCTCGCGGGTGCCGGCGACCTTGAAGTCCATGTCGCCGAAGAAGTCCTCCTCGCCGATGATGTCGGTGACGAAGAGCTCGTTCTGATCGTTCTCATCGGCGAAGCGACCGACGGAGATGCCGGCGCACGTTGCCTTGATGGGCACGCCGGCGTCCATGAGGGCCAGGCATCCGCCGCACACCGACGCCATCGACGACGAGCCGTTGGATTCCGTGATGTCGCTGACCACCCGGATGGTGTAGGGGAACTCATCGGGGCTGGGGAGCACGCCAAGGAGCGAGCGCTCGGCCAGCGCGCCGTGCCCGATCTCGCGACGCCCCGGGGCGGCGATGCGCTTCACCTCGCCCGTGGAGAAGGGCGGGAAGTTGTAGTGGAGCAGGAACTTCTTGGAGTACTCGGGGAGCAGCCCATCGACGATCTGCTCGTCCTTGCCCGTGCCGAGGGTGACGGAGCAGAGCGACTGGGTCTCGCCGCGCTGGAAGAAGGCCGAGCCGTGCGTGCGGGCGAAGATGCCGACCGCGCCCGTGATGGGGCGGATTTCCAGGGGCTTGCGCCCGTCGGCGCGGAGCTTCTGCTCCACGATCAGGCGACGCGTGACCTTCTCCTCCAGGCGGCGGAAGGCCTCCTTGGCCTGGGTGCGGGCCTTGTTGCTCTCGAGATACTGCCCGTAGCTCCCGTCGAGCTTGAGGGCAAAGTGCGTGTCGAGCATCTCTTTCTTGATCTGATCGACGCGCTCGTTGCGGGCCTGCTTGCCCGGAATCTTGCGGGCCTCGATCAACGCGCCCTCGGCGAGTTGCTTGACCTTCTCGGTGATCTCGGCGCTGGGCAGGTGCAACTCCCCGGCGACCTTGGGACGACCGACCTTCGCCGCCAATTCGTCGATCAGGCCGAGCACCTGCTTGATGGCCTTGTAGCCGAACTCCATCGCGCCCAGCACGCCCGCCTCGTCGACCTCGGCGGCGCCGACCTCGATCATGTTGATCCCGTCCCTGTGCCCGGCCAGCACCAGGTCGAGGTCGGAGTAATCAAGCTGGCTGATGGTGGGATTGATCACGTACTGCGGGCCCGCCTCGGTGTGGATGCGCCCGACACGAACCGTCGCGGTCGGACCCTCGAAGGGAATATCCGAGATCGCCAGGGCGGCGGCGGCGGCGGTGCCCGCGAGCACGTCGGCGTCGTTCTCGGTGTCGTGGCTCATCACGAACACCTGCACCTGCACCTCGTCGAGGAATCCGTCGGGGAACAGCGGGCGGATCGGGCGATCGATCATCCGCATCGTCAGGATTTCCTTCTCCGACGGCGGGCCCTCACGCTTCTTGAAGCCGCCCGGGAACTTGCCCGCGGCCGAAGTCTTCTCGCGGTAATCGACCGTGAGCGGGAAGAAGTCGATGCCCTCACGCGGAGCGGCGCGGAGTGCGGTCGCCAGCACCGTGGTGCCCGCGTAGCTGGCCATGATGGCGGCGCCGGCCTGTCGGGCCACGACGCCCGTCTCCAGGATCAGCTCGCGCCCGCCGAGCTCCATCGACACGCGGACGACGCCCGGGAGCTGGGTAACTTTGTATTCAGACATTCGGATCAATCCTCTGACCATGCCGGACCAACCGGTCCGAGCGGTGCGCACACCGACGGGCGCTCGCGAATCTCGCGGGCGGATACGCCGGCAACGAACCGGGATGGATCGAGGAATGGGCGAGGCCTTGCCGCAACAAAGAATCGTGGGCGCGGCCCGGCCTTGCCATGGACCCGGAGGCAGAGGCAAGACGCGCGTCTCATGAGCTGAAAAGCGCGCCTTGCCCGCTGCCACGAGGCCCTTCGATCATCCCGGAAAACAAGCGGCCCGCTGCCGGGGTGGCAACGGGCCGGAATGGTCTTACTTACGCAGACCCAGGCGGGCAATCAGGGCCTGGTAGGCCTGCGTGTCGGTGCGCGCCAGGTAGCGGAGCAGCCGGTTGCGCCGACCGACCATCATGATCAGACCACGCCGGCTGTGGTTGTCCATCTCGTGCGACTTCAGGTGCTCGGCGACCGAGCTGATCTTTTCGGTGAGCATCGCGATCTGGACTTCGGGTGAGCCCGTGTCCTTCTCATGACGGCGATTGCTGGAGACGACCTGCTGACGGCGTTCAAGTTCGATGGCCATGCCTCAACCCGACTTCCTGGCCCGTCGAACAGGCCGTGGTTCTTGAAAGTTTGGAACGGATAAAGACTAGTCTCCGCCCCCCCGCCGATCAACTCGGGCGGCAGGGACCGATATTGATAAACCCCAAACAGGACTCGGACGCGGCAGGAAATCTGCCTACGCTGGGGCCATGCTCAGCATCTCACAGCGCGTCAGATCCCTCAAGCCCTCGGTCACGGTCGCGTTCATGAACCGGGCCAAAGCCATGAAAGCTCAGGGTTTGGATGTTCTCTCCTTCGCAGCCGGCGAGCCCGACTTCGACACGCCGAATCCGATCAAGGAGTCCGCGATCGCATCGCTCCGGGCGGGCAACACCAAGTACATGCCCACGCTGGGCGACCCCGCGTCGCGGGCCGCCATCGCCAAGAAGCTCGCCGATGAGAACGGCATCCCCAACTGCACCCCGGAGCACATCGCGATCGGCTCGGGCGGCAAGCACTCGCTCTTCGTCGCGCTCCACGTCCTCCTCGACGAGCCAAGGCCAGGCGAACCGCGCCAGGAAGTCCTGCTCCCCGTTCCCGCGTGGGTCAGCTACGCCCCGATCGCGGAACTCGCGGGCGGCAAGGTCGTCGAGATCCAGACCTCGCCCGACTCGGGCTTCAAGATGACGCCCGATCAACTCCGCCGGGCGATCACGCCCAACTCGCGCCTGCTCATCCTGAACTCGCCCAGCAATCCGTGCGGCACGATGTACTCGCCCGACGAACTCCGCGCCATCGGAAAGGTCGTTGCCGATGCAAGCCGCTCCGTCGCGCCGAATCTCACCGTGCTCAGCGACGAAATCTACGAAAAGATCGTCTACGGCGGGATCGCACACTTCTCGATCGGGTCGATTCCAGAAATCGCCGAGCGGGTGATCACGCTCAACGGCCTCTCGAAGGCGTACGCGATGACCGGCTGGCGCGTCGGCTACACCGGCGCCAGCGGCGCGTTCGGCCTGGAGTTCACCAAGGGCATGGCGACGCTCCAGGGGCAGATGTCGACCAACATTACGTCCTTCGTCTACGCCGCCATCCCCACCGCGCTCAAGGAATGTGCGGCGGAAGTCGCGAAGATGCGCGACGCCTTCGCGGCCCGCGGCGCGCTCATCAACAAGCGGCTCGCGGCGATCCCCGGCGTACGCCCGATCCCAGCGACCGGCGCGTTCTATGCGTTCCCCGATGTCTCCAAGCTCTTCGGCAAAGTGACGCCGGGCGGCAGGCCGCTGCGCTCCGCGATGGAGTTTTCCGAGGCCTTCCTCGCTGAGAAACTCGTCGCGGCGGTGCCCGGCGAAGACTTCGGCGGCTGCGGCGGGAACCACCTGCGATTCTCGTTCGCCTGTTCTGAAGACCAGATCAACAAGGGAATGGACCGGCTCGCGGAGTTTGTCGCGGGCCTGAAGTAAGAGCCGCGCGCGTGGTCGCATCGGAACGACGTTGACCGTCCGGTGACACCGACGACCATGGCGAATGGAAGGAGCACCGCGAAAAACACGCCCCGTTATGCAGTCGTCCTTCAGCGCCCGACCATGTCGCGCGACAACGATTTTCAGCGCTGGATCACCCACAATTCTTCATAATATATGAAGATATGCAGGCGCTTGCATGGTTCACTTGCAAGCCATCGCACGCCGATGTATACTTTTGTCGTTGGAAGCCGTTCCGTGGACCGGTTCGAATGGCGACCAGACGCGTGGAGGGAGGAATTGTCTCGATCAACCGCAGCGATCTTCGGCGTCCTCGCAGTCGTGGGGGCTCTCGACTCGGTGGCGCTGCCTCAGCCCGGGGGGGTCGGAGGCGGTACAGTAGTCCCAACGTGTCTGTGTCCAGAACCCGTTGATCGTCCCTATAACTGCGCCCTTCGACGCTACACCGAGACAAGCGAGCAGTATCTCGGAACGGTTGAGTTTTCAACTGTGTATGACCGATGGGTCGACCTACCGGCTTGCGCGTGCCGATTGATCCTGCCCGGCGAAGGACCTTGCCCTCCGGAGGATTGTGATTCAAACACGGTGGCCTTTTCCGAAACGAGCCAGACCTGCTGGGAATGCAGCGTGGTCTTCAAACTCGGCGAATCCACCGCCCTGGTCGGCAAGCTCCTTGAGGTGCTTGGAGTTGAAGTGGACATTGGCGGAAAGCTGACCGACTGCAAATCAACAACCGGCTCGTACAGCTGGACCGTTCGGGCCTCCCAGTGCCTCGACAAGCACTACCGAATCGCGCGAACACGACGGCAGGTGACGGGGTATCTCCATGTCACGAAGAACTGCGAATGGTGGGTTCGCGAACACGACGGCATGGCGTGGTATTGGGCCTACCCGTGCGGCACCTCCGAGTGCGAGTACGACACGAGCGAAGCACGCGCCTGGTACGAGTTTTCAATTGCTCTCCAACATGCTCCGTTCTCGTGCGAAGCTCCAACCGGCGACCCAACCCTGGACGAGTATGACAATGTGCGTGAGATGCCGTGCTGTCGCCCGATCTCACCGTGTGATGAAGAAGTTGAGGTGCCTTGCTGCGGGTGCGTTTCGTGAACTTAGAGTGCCTTTCAGAAAGAAGAGATCGGCTTGATTCGGTGCCGATGAACAGTCCGGCGGGCAGGACGCCCGCGACCTGTGCAAGGAG
>JABLTH010104212.1_pt1 | contig 31541 bp, 22 predicted proteins | sample 7875711 | NCBI WGS metagenome assembly JABLTH01 (sample SAMN14941262, study PRJNA633318) | bioreactor metagenome | isolation source: bioreactor | place: China | collected 2019-03-05 | reverse complement strand
TGCCGCCGACGTCGAGGGTCTCGGTGGCGAGGTTCGAGTTGACGCTGCCGTCCCACGCGGCCCACGTGAACGAGTCGGGACCCGTGTAGCCGCCCTCCGGGTGGTAGGTCGCGACGGCACCGCTGAGCCCGACCGTGCCGTGGCGCGGCTGCGTCACCACGCGGTACGTGAGGGCGTTGCGGTCGGCGTCGCTGGCCGAGAGCGGAATGGTGCTCGGGGTCGTGGCCGACGCGGGCTGTGACGCGCTGCTCGCGACGGGCGCACGGTTGGGGTTGGCCGATTCCCCGCCCGGTCCGTTGTGACAGGCGTAGCACGAGACCTGGAACCCCTTCCAGAACGTTTTGGTTCCGAACTCCGTGTTCAGCACGCGATCGCCGAGCGCGTAGCTGAGCACGGTGCCGCGGTAGTCGGAGCCGTGGCACGCCGCGCACGCGGCGCGGTTGTTCTCGGCGGCGTGCTCGTGACCCTCGACCCACGCCTGGCCGACGGGGTGCATCCCGTGCGGGCCGCCGTTGGTCGTGTTCGGAACCGAGGCGTGGCACACCGCGCAGTCCGAGATCACGCCGGCGTGTCCCTGGAGCGCCTTGCTCTGGACGTTGTCGTTGTCCTCGAAGCTCGTGTACTCGGCGTGGGTCGCGCCGTGACAGGCTTCGCAGGCGAGGCCGCCGTGGCCGGCGGAGGCGCGATAGAGCGAGTAGCCCGGGCCCGGCACGTTGGAGTTCGTCGCGAACGTCGCGTTCGCGGCGGGACGGCGCGTGCCGTCCGCGAGCAGCGCGGAGGTGTAGCGGATCTGGCCGCTGTTGCTCGTCGCGGTCCCGGTGTGGCAGTTCTGGCAGGTCGGCTGGTCGAGCCAGCCGTTGCGGGCCGTGGAGCCGACCGCGCTCATCGTGCCGTGGCAGTTCTGGCACTGCATTTCCATCGTGCCGTCGGCCGCGACGGCGGAGCCCATCGCACCGCGCAGGCACTTGGTCGTCGCGCCGGGGTGACAGCGATAGCACGCGGAGCGGTTCGTGCTGGAGTCCATCGGCTGGTTGTTGGTCGGGTCGGTCACGTGTGCGTGGAGCCGGTGCACGGCGTGCGTCAGCTGCGGAATCCCGGCGAGACCGGTGCCGGGGAGCGCGTTCGACGCGTGGCAGCGCGCGCAGAGGATCGGGGTGCCCTTGTCGTGCGCGGTCACGTACAGGCCCTGGGCGTCGTAGCCCGCCTTGGCGAGCGCGGCCGCGAAGACCGGGTTCTGCAGTTCGCGGTCGTCGTGCAGCGCGAGCACGTTGTAGCGGTAGTCGAGCTGCGGGTTCGGGTCGTTGACCCAGCCCGCCGCCGGCCGGGCCGCCGGGCTGCCGTTCGACGCGTGGCACGCGCGGCAGTCCATCTCGTCGGACACGGGGAGCACGACGTCGGTGGTCGCGAGGACGGTTCCCGCCGCGTCACGCGCGACGAGCCGCACGAGCGGGTAGGAGTTCGTCCGGCCGGCGTCGTCCTTCGGCGTGATCGGGATCCCGTCGGCGATCCAGCCCCGGCTCGCCGCGTCGAACTTCATCGCCTGCGGTGCGTTCGACGCGCCCGGCATGTTGGCACCGTTGAGCCCCGCGTCGACGGGGAGGTCCGCCCCGAACAGCGCCTTCACGTACTGCCAGAAGTTCGTCTTCGCAGCCGAGGTCGTGTTGAGCGAGCCCTTCGCGTCCGCGACGCCCTGGTACGTGACGCGGATCGAACCGGCCGATGCGACGACCTTGCCGTCCGGCCCGATCAGCTGCGCCTGCAGCACGTTGTAGGGCGGAAGGATCGAGAACGCCGAGAAGTCGGCGTCCATGCAGTGCATGCCGAGGTTGTTCCAGCCCACGAGCGTGTACCCGCTCGGCGAGGCCGCGCGTGCGGTGCCCCCGGCGAGAGACAGCAGCACCGTCAGCGCCGCTGCCGCGATCTGTCTTCGCATCCCGGTTCTCCTTTCCTCGGTGTGACGTCGCGCCCAGGTGACGGAGGGATGCAAAGAGGCGGCGCCGGGATACGCGCCGCCTCGATGTTTTTTCGATTGTTCATGTGAGTGCCATTGCGGCATTGCCATGTCATACGGGTGCGAAATCGCGATGACGGAATTGCAACGCCAGGGTCACGGGCACGTTGCAGGCGCGGCGGTGACGCCGGGATCGCGCGTCCCCTCCTGTCCCGCGCTCACGTCGTCGAACGTGCCGTTGGAGCAACCCGCGGCGCGGACCAGATAGAAGAACCCCGCACCTTGCGCCGGAACGAACGGGTCGTCGAACGTGGCGCCGGCGATGTTGTTGGCAAGGCATGCGTCCGTTGCGGCCGCGAAGTCGCCGTGCGAGGCGAGGAGCGTGCCGAGCGAGCCGCGCACCACGTCGAACGACGACGCGCGCGCCGCGGCACCCCACGCGAGGTGGGCCACGTTCCCGGGAAGCAGCGCGACGTCGAGCGCGGAGACGGGGCCCGGGCGGCAGCCGACCGAGAAGCCGGTGATCTGGTAATTGTCGATCCGCGTCGGCGCGACGTCGTACGGCGCGGGCTGCGAGTAGATGCCGACCGCGATGACCTGCGAGAGCTCGGCCGCGGTGAGCTTGCGCGTGGCGGCCGGGTTGGGGACGAGGCGCGCGTCGGCGGTCGCCGCGCCCGGCGTCACCGCGAGTGGCGTGAACGACATCGTGGGCCCGATCGGGAGCGGGCTCATCACCGCGTGGGACACGTTGGAGGTCGAGTTCCCCGCCGCGGCCTGGTCGTAGAGGTACCAGTCCCCCGACGCGAGCCGGAACGCGAACTGCAGGCCGGCGCCCGCGACGGCGGCATCGCCGTTCGAGTAGTCGACGGAGACCTGCGCGCCGTTGACGTCGATGCTCGATGCGTTCTGCGCGCGCAGCACGCCGTTGGTGTACAGGAGCGCGTCGCCGCGCCCGTTGCCGGACGGATCCGCGGCGCGCCAGTCGTTCTCGAGGAACAGGTGCGCGCTCGTGAACTTCGAACCGGCGTCGTTGAGCGCGGTGACCTTCAGCACGGCCAGCGCGTCGTCGGTCCCGAACGCGGGCGCGGGCGCGACGGCGTTCCCCGTCCCGACGACCGCCTGCCAGCCGGCGAGCGACGGCGAGCTGCCCTCGGCGAGCCCGTCGAACGTCTCGGCGAACGAGGCGATCGCGACCGTCGGCGTATAGGTCTCGGTGCGGGTGGTCTCGAGCCCCGAGGCGCCGTCGAACCCGCCCGTGACCAGCACGTCGCCGTTCGCGAGGACGGTCGCGGAGTGGGACTCGCGCGCCACCGCCATCGAGCCCGTGCGTGCCCAGCCCCCGGCCAAGGGGTCGTAGACCTCGCAGCGCGGGATGTCGACGAACGAGTGCAGCTGGACCTGCTGCCCGCCGATCGCGAGCGCACGCCCGTCCGGCAGCGCGAGCATCACGTGGTACATGCGCGCGTCGAACATCGCGGGCGCGACGTTCCACAGCGCCGTGGCCGCGTCGCCGAGGTCGGCGTTGCCGTTGATCGCGCCCCAGTTGTCCATGCCGCCCGCGGTCAGGACCTCACCCGAGGACAGCGTCGCGGCCGCGTGGTTCGAGCGCACCACGGTCATCGGCCCGCTGTCGGTCCACTGGTTCGTCGCCGGGTCGTAGACCTCGGTGGTGTCCTGCGTGACCGCGTCGCCGCCGATCAGCATGACGCGCCCGTCGAGGAGCAGCGCCGCGGCCTGCGAGGCGCGCGCGTAGACGTTGGGCCCGGTCGGCGACCAGGTGTTCGTCGCGGGGTTGAACACCTCGCCGAACGGCGCGGCCGCGCCGCAGCCGGCCATCGCGCAGCCGCCGGCGACCAGCACGCGCCCGTCCTTGAGCTTCGTCGCGGTGAAGTAGTAGCGCGGCGACGCCATCGACGGCGCCGGCGACCACGTGCGCGTCGTCGGGTTGTACAGCTCCGCGCTGGCCTGCATCACGCCGAGGTCGTCGACGCCGCCCATCGCGAGCACGCGCCCGTCGTCGAGCGCGACCGCTTGGTGCGTGCTCCGCGGGTGCGCCATCGCGCCGGCGGGCGACCACGTGCGCGTGGCCGCGTCGAACAGCTCGGCATCGGCGATCGTGACCTGCTTGTAGCCGTGCGGGACGGGCACCATGCTCGCGCCCCCCACGACGAGCGCCTTGCCGCCGGGCAGCGCGACGACCGGCGCGACCGCGCGCGGCTTGGCCATCGCGCCCGCCTCGGTCCACGTGCCGGGCGTTCCGGCCAGCGCAATTCCCGACATGATGAGTGCCGCCGCCGCGACGAACGCGTGGCGTCCCCGCGTCCCGCTCGTCCCCGTGATCCGCATGGTCGTGCCCTCCGCGGCCCTCCATTCAGCAAGCCGGGTGCCACGCGGGGACTCCAGGGTTCATTCCGCGATCGGCGCGGAAACGGGCGCGCGCACGCGGCCGAGACCGCGTTTCACCGGACACGTGAGCGCCGCAGCCCACGGTCCCGTTCGATTTTTCGAACGCGGGACGATGCATCGTGCGACACGAGAATGGAATTGCGTGTAACCGGACCGCGCGTCAGGCTCTCTGGCGCTCAGGAGGCTCGATGACGCGTCTTACGTTGCTCCGTGCGTTCTCGACGGCGGCGGTCGCCCTGGTCCTTGCCGCGCCGGCGCCGCCCGCGCGCGCCGCGAAGGCCACCGTCAACGCCGCGTGGAGCGCGGGCGCGGCCCCCGCGCCGGCCGACGCGGGCGTCGAGGTGCTCGCGGACCCGGCGGTGAAGCTCGGCGCGGCCAACGACGGCGAGTGGCTCACGCTCACGTTCACGTCGAGCGATCCGCAGCTCGCGCACCGCGCGATGCGCGGGCTGCGGCTCGAGATCGCCGGCCGGGGCGCGAAGCTCGCGCTCGGGTTCCCGCTGCCGCACCGGGGCGGCGTCCCTCCCCCGCGCGACGGCGGCCCGCCGCCGGACGGTCCTCCGCCGGAGGGCGCGCCCGGCGAGCGCGGGGGTCCGCCCCCCGACATGGAACGCGACGCGTCGTTCGACATCTACGGCCCCGGCGACGACGACGTGCAGCACCTGCCCGTGCAGAACGACCTCGGCATCGAGCTGACGCTGCGCCCCGACCGGAAGGCCTTCGTCTATCGCGTGCGCGTGCCGCTCGCGCGCACCGACGCGCACCCCTACGCGGCGGACGCGAAGCCGGGCGACCTGCTCACGGTGACGCTCGACACCGCCCTGCCGCGCGACGAACGGGGCCCCGGTGGCGGCGGACCCGGGGGCCGCGGCGGTCGCGGAGGCGACGACGGTCCCGGCGGCATGGGCGGCCCGGGAGGCGGCATGGGCGGCCCGGGGGGCGGCATGGGCGCACCCGGAGCCGGCGGCATGGGTGGCATGGGTGCAATGGGCGGCATGGGCGGCCGCGGCGGAATGGGTGGCCACGGCGGCATGCGCGGCGGGCCGCCGCGTGACCTCGGCCAGCGCCTCAACATCAAGGCGCGCGTCCAACTCGCCAAGGCTCCGTAGGGGCGGGGCTTGCCCCGCCCGGACCGCGCAACGCGCGGTCAACGCACCGTCACGCTCGCCGCTCCGACGCGCTCCACCCGCGGCACTTCGCCCGGGCCGCGCCCCGTCGGCGGCAACGGCCGCTGTTCCCGCGGGGCCGCGCCCTCGACCGTCAACGTGATCGCGGGCACGGCCTGCGCGCCCACGATCCACACCTCGGCGTGGCCGTTCCACGCGGGCCGGGAAAGCTCGGCCCCCGCGGGCGCGGTACGGGCGAGCTGCCATTCGACGCGATGCGCGCCGGGCCCGATGCGCACCGTGTGCCACGCCCACACGCCGTCCTGGTCGACGACATCCGCCGTCTCCGCGCGCCCGTCGACGACGACGCGCACCGCCGGAAGCGGACCCCGTGCCGTGCCCGCGGAAGGACGCAGCAGCACCCCGAGACGCGCGTCGCGCGCGCCGCGATCGAGCGTGAACGTCGACGTGACGTTCGCACCCTCCGCCCCGACCACCGGCTTCGCGACGAACGGCGCCGCGATCACGCGCAGCTCGGCGAACCGGCCCACGTCGATCGGCTTCCCGTCGGCGCGCACCGCCGTGACCGACGTGCGGTTGAGGAGCCGCGCCTCCGGCCCGACCGCCGTCACCCGCAGCGTGCCGCGCGCACCCTGCGCCTCCTCGAACACCACGTCCGCGAACAACGGTTCGGTCACCCCGCGCATCGGCCGCAGCTCGTACACCGCGGCCTCGTAACCCGCGAGCGGCAGCGTGAGCACGTCGCCCGCCTTGTAGAGCCGCGGCGCGATCCAGCGCGTCGGGTAGACGCGCTCGAGCAGGAGTTCGCGCGCACCCGCACCCAGTCCCGCGGCCGGGTCGAGCACGACCGCGATCGACGCCGCGTTCACGCCGGGATTCCGCACCGCGACGATCCCGCGCTCGCCCGCGAAGTGCACGTACCCGTACGGCTCGCTCCGCAGCGGGCTCCCGCCGACCAGCTCGCCGCGCTTCAGGACGTCGAAGTTCGCGCGCGCCCAGCGCAGCCCGTCCGCGAGCACGCCCCACTCCCCCTCGCCGAGAATGTCCGGCGCGACGTACAGCTCGTACATCGTGACGCCGCGCGCGAGGTAGAACACGGTCTCGTCGGCGAACTTCGACAGCGGCTCGCCGCGCCCGATCTCGTCGACGTCGAGCGTGCCCTTGATGATCCCGTGCGTCATCAGGTTCGCGATCGGGAACCACAGCCCCTTGGTGCGGAAGTCGTCGTACAGCACCATGTCGCGGTACGTGATCGCGCTGTCACGCTTCGTGAAGCTCGGCACGTCGGCGTCGCCGTAGTCGCCGCCGTCCATCCAGATCGTGTTCGCCGCGCGCAGCCACCACGGGCTGAGCCACGTCCCGCTGGTGATGTTGAGGAACACGTCGGGATCGACGCGCCGCACGCTCTCGGCGAAGCCGAACACGTTCCTGATTCCGACGCGCCGGCCGTAGATGCCGAGCGGCCCGCCGTTCGCGGGGTTGCCGTCCACGAACTGCAGCCCGTCCCACTTGAAGTAGCCCACGCCCGCGCGCGCGAACTCGGTCGTGCGCTCCCTGAACAGCGCGGCGTACTTCGGCCCGATCACCGAGAGCATGTTGTTGTCGGTGACCTCGTAGCCGTGCTCGCGGAACCAGTCGGTGCGCACGCCGTGGAAGCTGTACCCGCCCGTCGGCCCGAACCACACGCCGAGCCGCGTGTTCGACTTGACCAGCTCGTCCGCGATCGGCGCGAGGCCGCGCGGGAACTGCTCACGGCGCAGCTCCCACGCGCTGCGGTACACGTCCCAGCCGTCGTCGAGCACGAACGCGTCGAGCGCGATTCCGTGCTTCGCGACCATCTTCTCGCGCAGCGCGCGGGCGATGCGCAGCACGTTCGCTTCGTTCATCACCTGCGCCGGCTGCACCTTCGGGTACTCGGCGCTGCGCAGGTCGTACCACGAGTTGTAGAGCGTGTACGGCCGGAGCGGCGCCACGCGCACGTCGTCGAGATAGCGCCCGAACGCGTCCTTGACGCGCGTGTCCGGCGTCGGCGCGACCACCGCGGTCTCGCCCCACACGCCCTCGAACGTGACGCGCTCGCCCATCTCCTGCGCGCACCGCAACCGCATCCGCTCGCCCTGGCCCGCGCCCTCGCGCACGATCGCGTTGTCGGCGGACGGCCACTCGAGCCCGGCGAACGCGCCGCCGCCCGCGCTGGTCAACACGGCGACCGGCTGCCCGAACCCGCCCTCCTTGACCGGCGTGACCGGTCCGAACACCACCGCGTCGTACGTCGCGAGCGCATGCAGCAGGTGCCCCGTCGGGCCCTCGTCCTTGCGCGCGTACTGGCGGTGCGGCTTCTCGAACACGCGCAGCCGCCGCCGCGCGAACGGCACGTCCTTGCCGCCGAGCCGGTAGACGATCTCGACGCCGAGGTACTCCGGCCCGTCGAAGAGCAGCGCCATCTCGTCGACGCCGCCCGCGCGCCGCACCGAGCGCTGCACGAGCCGGAAGTCCTTCGCGGTGAACGCGACCTGCACGTCCCCGTTGTTGGCCTTGCCCGGCGCCTGCCAATCGTTCCAGATCAGCTCGATGCGGAAATCCCCATCGGTCTCGAATGCGGCCACCGCCGGCGCGCCGACCAACTCGACCCGCTCCCGGACGATCCGCTCCCCCTCGATCGTCACGACGACCTGAATCCGGTCGTTCGCGAACCGGTACGTCGCGGGTTCCGCACCGCGCGACGGCGCAGCGGAAGCACACACGAGGGCGAGGAGCAGGAGCAGAATGCGGATGTTCACGACGGGATCTCCGGGGCCGGAGGAGGGATGTTAGAACAATCGGCGATGCGGCGAACCTGGGTGCTCTTCACGATCGCGATGACGCTCGGCGTCGCTGCGAACGCTGCGCCACCGGAATCACCCGCGACGGCGGCCGCACCAACCTGGAACCAGGCGCTCGAGTGGGCGCGAAGCGCGCCGGTCCGCGCCGCCGTCCGGACCGCGTTCGATCTCGACCAGTACTTCGGGCCGATGACGGGACTGGACTGGCAGGCGGGTCTTCGGCGCGCGGACGCATGGGGCTGGCCGCTCCGCTCGATCGTCCAGCGCGGGACTCATGTGCGTGGCGAAGCCGCCGATCGATCGCGCACCGCCTACCGCGGAAGGCCGGTCCTCCGCTACGACTACCAGCTGGCCCTGCTGCGCATGCGCGATCCCGCAGCGACGGTCGCGGAACTCGTCTCACGCATCCGGCACGAGGAGTTTCAGTTTCGCAGCAACGACATTCGTCTCGACCTGCGGGATGAACTGCAGCGTACCTTCGCGCCGCTGGTGGACATCGATCCGGCTGACATGATCTGTCTCGACTCCGACTACGACGAGGTCAGCTACAGGGACGGCACACGGCCCCGCATCGTCCGCTTGACGACGTCGTGCGGAACCCCGCCCGCGATTTCCAACCTGCTCCAATCCTGGTCCATCGAGATGCACCACCGGTGGACGCAGCAGGAAGCCGGCCGCGGGTTCGCCGTGCTCGTCGATGGGCTCGATCGCCCAGCGGAGCGGTCCGAGTGGTTCGTCGCAGCGTGCCATGAAGGCGAGGCGGCCCTCGCCGCGGCGTTGCTCGGGCGCGGGTTTCCGGCACGGATGGCGTCGCCGAGTGGGGGGCTCCCACTCGTCGCCGCGGCTGCTGCCGGTTCGACCGAACTGATGCAACGGCTGCTGACGGCGGGAGCGGACCCGAATGCGTGCGACGGCGATGGGATGTGCCCGATCGTGGCGGCCGTCGGCAGCGGATCGCGTGCAGCGGTCAACTTTCTGCTCACGCGGGGCGCGCGCCCGGACCCGTCGCGGAACGGCGAGCCGGTGCCGAGCGTTCTCATGGCCGCAAGGGAGAGCCTCGACCTCGGTCTCTACATGCTCGAGAAGGGCGCGCGCGAAGACGCGTGGATGTTCCTCGAGGCGTGCGCCGCCGCCGGCCGCGCAGACGCCATCAAGCGCGTGCTCGCGTTGGCCGGTCCATTCGACGGGAAGGACTTCGAGAGCGCGATCGCGGCCGCGGAGGAGCATGGCTATCTCGAGGTCGCGGACCTCCTGCGTGCCGAGAAGAAGCGCGTCGCGAAATGACCTCGGGCGGCGCGTCGCGCCGCACGGGCCGAGCAAGCTCGGCCCCTACGACACGGAGTGATCGAGACCGGCGCCGCGACCCGGTTCAGAAGTTCCCGCCCCCGTCGGAATTGCCGCCCGCGAAGCTGTAGGCTCCCACGGTGTTCCCCCGCGCGACGTTCGCGCGGATCACGTTCGCGGTCCCGGTGACGGAGAGGCCGTAGCCGCCGCTCTCGTCGAGCGTGTTCCCGTCGAGCAGGTTCCAGTTCCCGGCGACCAGCATGGCGTGCGAACCGCAGGCCGACACGGTGTTGCCCGCGATGCGGTTCGACCTCGACGGGACCTCGATGCCGATCCCGGCGGCGCGGCGCACGGTGTTCGACTCGATGTGGTTGCCGCCCGGACCGCCCACGTAGATGCCGCTCCCCGAGGTCGTCGTGATCGTGTTGCCGCGCACGATCACGCCCGCAAAGGGTGCGTTCACCACGACGGCCGCGTCGACCGCGGATTCGATCACGTTGTTCTCGACGATGCAGCCCGGCACGACCACGCTCCCCGCCCCGTTGAGATCGATCGCGCGCTGGTTGGTGAAGAAGCGGCTGTTCGCGATGCGGCCCTTGGTGCGTGCGGTCCCGACGTAGGCGTGCACGCCGAACTCGCAGTCGAGGATGGCCGAGTCTTCGAGCACGAACTCGGCGACCTCGCTCACGTCGAACGCCGTGAGGGTCGCGCCGCGGATCTCGACGCGCGCGAGGCGCACGCGGTCCTTGTGGTCCCCGCCGCCGTTCGCGCTGACCCCGATGTAGCCCCCGGTGATGCGGCCGTCGTGGAGGGTGGCGGAGCGCCCGCCCCAGATCACGACGACTTCGGCGCTCGTGGATTGGGTGCCGATGGTGTGCCCGTTGAGGTCGATGTCCACCGGCGACGCGGTCACGACGATGGCCTGGGTGGCGGCCGTGAAGTCGCGCGTGACGACGTAGGAGCCCGGCACCGTGATCGTGACGGGGCCGGAGATCGGGATCCGCGACTCGGCGGCGAGCGTCGTCATCGGGACGCCCGTCGCGAGCACGGCGAGACCGGCCACGGCGATGGCGACACGTGCAAAGTGGTTGGTGGCGCGGCGTAGCGGCGAAGTCGGCGGCGGGTTCATCGGATCTCCCTTCCCCTCCCAGTCCGGAGAACGGGACCCGAACCCGTCACGGCCGGCCGCGCGCCGTGTGAATTCTTTGTTGCACGTCCCCCCGGGCGAACGTAACTCAGTCACATATCTGAGTAATCCGCACTCGTCCGCGGATTTTCAGGGGAGGAAGCCGCCATGAAGGAGATCGAGGAAGTCGACCGCCGTGCCCTGTTGACCGGTGTCGGGCTCGTCGCCGGCACGCTGTTCGTCGCGAGCGCTGCGAGCACCGCGAAGGCCGGGCAGCTCGAGCCGCCCGCCGGTCCCGTCGCGTCGAACCGCGCGTCGTTCGGCCGCATCTCGACCAAGATCGCGCGCACCGCGGCGGGCGTCGCCGAGCCGCGCACGCCGATCCAGAGCCTGCCGTCCTCGTCGTCGGCGCTGCACTCCGTGACCGCGTCGGGGTCGTACTACCTCACCGAGAACCTCCAGGGCGTCGCCGGACTGCACGGCATCGAGATCCTCGCCGACAACGTCGACATCGACCTCGGCGGCTTCCACCTCCACGGCTCCCCGCCCGACGGGACCGGGCTCACGAGCGGCGCGGCCATCGTGAGTTCCGCGCAGAACGTGACCGTGTACGACGGCACGCTGATCGGCTGGACGCGCGGGGTGGACTTCTCGTCGGCGTCGCTGTTCATCCTGTGGGACATCACGTCGATCGGCGCGGCCGCGGGCGCGTTCGCGCTCGGCAGCCGCGGTCAGGCGTACGACTGCGACGCGTACTCGACGGGCGGCACGGGCTTCACCGCGATGGGCACGCGCTCCCTGATCGAAGAATGCGGTGCGTGGACCTGCGGCACGGGCTTCCAGTCGCTCGGGCCGGGAAACATCTTCCTCTCCAACTGCGCGACCGAGTGCCCGGTCCCGTTCGAGCTCGGGCAGCAGAGCTCGTACGGTCCGATCGTGGCGGTCGCGGGCGTCGGCGACATCTCCGCCGTGCCGGGATCGGGACATCCCAGCGCGAACCTCGTGTACTGATGCGCCGGCGTCGTGGGGGCGCATGGCAGGGGCTGGCCGTCGCGCTCCTCGCACTCGGACTCGGAGTGCGTGGGGCCGCGGCCGAGAACATCGACCCCGCCGGCGACGGGCACCGCTGGGCGTGGGGCGAGAACATCGGGTGGGTCAACGTGCAGCCGCAGGGCAGCGGTGGACCCGGCGCGAACGTGGGTGACTTCTCCGTCACGGGCTGGCTGTGGGGCGAGAACGTCGGCTGGATCAATCTCTCGTGCCAGAACGAGTCGGTGTGCGCGGTGACCGACTACGGCGTGCGCAACGACGGGTTCGGCCGGCTGAGCGGCTTCGCCTGGAGCGAGAACGGCGGCTGGATCAACTTCGGGCCGACGACGTGCGCCGGCGATCCGACGTGCGGCGTGCGCATCGACAGCGCGACGGGCTTCTTCCGCGGGCGCGCGTGGGCCGAGAACATGGGCTGGATCACGTTCTCGTCCGCGGCACCGGCCGACTGGACCGCGCGCACGTCGTGGTGCCAGAACACGGCCGTGGCCCCGGGCGCGGTCGCGGCGCTTCGCGTGGGCAGGACCGGACAGGACCTCTCGTTCCGCTGGCCCGCGGTGCAGGGTGCCGCGTGGTACGACCTGGTGGGCGGCAGCTTGAACGGTCTCGCCGCGGCGCACGGCGACTTCGCGTCCGCGACACGGCAGTGCGTCGCGTCGCGGGTCGCGGGCACGTCGCTCGCGACGCCCGGGCCGGCGGTGAAGCCCGGCGACGGCGCGTACTTCGTCGTGCGCGGCGCGAACTGCAAGGGTCACGGGACGTACGACGAGACCGGCGCGGGACAGGCCGGGCCGCGCGACGCCGGGATCGCGGCCTCGGGTGCCGACTGTCCGTGAGCGCGACGCGGGTCGGCCCGTACGTCGTGCACGAGGAGATCGGCCGCGGCGGCATGGCGGTGGTCCATCGCGCGATCGACGAGCGCACCGGGCGGACGGTGGCGCTCAAGCGGCCGCTCGAGGGCACGCTGCGCGATCCGCAGGCGCTGCGTCAGGTGTTCCGCGAGGTGCGTCTCGCCGCACGCCTGCGCCATCCGCACGTGGTCGCGCTGCTCGGCGCGGTCGAGCACGAGGGCGGGCCGTGCCTCGTGCTCGAGCACGTCGACGGCCGCGCGCTCTACGACGTGCTGCGCGACACGGGGCCGCTGCCGCTCGAGGACGTGCTCCGCGTCGGGACGGCGATCGCGGACGCGCTCGCCTTCATCCACGCGCACGGGGTCGTGCACCAGGACGTGTCGACGGGCAACGTGCTGCTCGCCGGCGGCACGGTGAAGCTCGCCGACTTCGGGCTCGCGCGGCTCGCCGGCGCACGAGTGGTCACCGCCGGCCGGAGTTACGAACTCGCCGGCACGCCGGCCTACCTCGCACCGGAGCAGGTGCTCGGTCACGCGCTCGACGGCCGCGCCGACGTGTTCGCGCTCGGCGCGGTGCTTTACGAAGCGTGGACCGGCCGACCCGCGTTCACGGGCGCGACGATCGACGACGTTCTCGAGGCCGTCGTCGCCGCCGCGCCCGTCCCCTGCTCCGCACTGCGCCCCGAGACGCCGCCTGCGCTCGAGGCGGCGCTCTCCGCGGCCCTGGCGCGGGAGCGCGACGCGCGCTGCGATGCCGCGGGCCTGGCCGAGCTGCTGGCCGCCGTCACGCGGTCGTGACGACGACCTCCGCGTACTCGGCCGCGGCCACGAGGCCGCGCCCCGCACCGCGATCGTGCCGCTCGAGCAGCGCGCGCATGTCCGACGCGAGCTCCTCCTGGTTGGCCGGATCGAGCGCGCGGAACGCGAGGTGGACCGGGCCGAACCACGTCCGGAACACGTCGATGTAGTGATCCGCGGACGTGTAGCGGAAGTTGAACTCGCGGCGCGTGATGTCGATCGAGCGCGCGGCGGAGCCGAACAGCGCGCGCAGGTGCGCGTCGTCGCTCCACAGCGCGGGCGGCCGCAGGCCCGCAGGCGGCGGCACGAAGCGCCCGATGGTCTTGAACAGCTGGCCGACGAATCCCGCGGCGGTCCAGTTGGCCATCACGATGCGGCCGCCGGGCCGGCAGACGCGGACGAGTTCCGCGGCCGCGCGCTCGTGGTCGGGCGCAAACATCACGCCGAACGTCGACAGCACCACGTCGAACGATGCGTCGGGGAACGGCAGCGCCTCGGCGTCGCCCTCGACGAACTGGACCGGCAGCCGCTCCGCAGCTGCGCGCTCGCGCCCGCGCTCGAGGAGCGCCGGCACGTAGTCGACGCCATGCACCTCGCAGAAGCAGCGTGCCGCGGCGAGCGCGGTGTTGCCGTGCCCGGTCGCGACGTCGAGCACGCGCTCGCCTGCACGCAGGTCGGCCGTCTCGCACAGGCGTTCGGACACGAGTTGGAGGGTCGCGCCGATCACGGCGAAATCACCCGTGGCCCACGTGGCCTGCTGCTTCGCCTTGATGGCGCGCAGGTCGGGTGCGGTGGTCGCGGACGGGGCGGCCCCGGGCACGGTGGAAGAAGGCGGCGGAACGCTCGAGTCGGCGGGGTTGGGACGCGGTGCGGTCGACATGCCATCTCTCCTCTGTCGGCTGGCGTCTGTCGCCAGTGAGGAACGGGTCGTTCCGTCCGACGCGATGTAGAGTACGGAACGCGCGCCAGCCGCGACATGACTGCACCGCCGTCTGTCTTGACCGGGAATCCGTCCCGCGTCGCCACACGAGAGGACGTGACATGGCAATCGATCCGCTGTCCTCCGTCCTGCAGGCCGTGCGTCTGACCGGCGCCGCGTTCTTCGACGTCGCCGCGGCCGCGCCGTGGGTCGCCGAGGCGCCGCACGCGGGGACGATCGCCCACGACGTATTGCCCGGCGCGCAGCACGTGATCCCGTACCACGTCGTCACGCAGGGCGGGTGCGTCGCGAGCCTCGTCGACGGCGCGCCGCTGCACCTCGAGGCCGGCGACGTGATCGTGTTCCCGCAGGGCGATCCGCACGTTCTCGCCAGCGCGCCGGGGATGCGCGCGGCGCCGCCGCTCGCGCTCTACCGCGAGGTGCGCGCGTCCGCCCTCCCCGCCCCGATCGTGCTCAACGCCTCCGGCGGCCCGGAGTCCGCGCACCTCGTCTGCGGCTTCCTCGGCTGCGACGCCCGCCCGTTCAACCCGCTGCTCGCCACGCTGCCGCCGGTCCTGCGGGTCAACGAGCGCGACGCGCCGGGCGGCCTGCTCACGCGCTTCATCGAGCTCGCGCGCGCCGAGAGCGCCGCGGCGCGCGCCGGTGCGGAGTGCGTGCTGGGCAAGCTGTCGGAGCTGATGTTCGTCGAGGTCGTGCGACGGCACCTCGAGTCGCTGCCACCGGGACAGACGGGCTGGCTGGCGGGCCTGCGCGACCCGCACGTGGGCCGCGCGCTCGAACTCCTGCACGCGCGGCCCGCGCACCCGTGGACGCTCGACGAGCTGGCCCGCAAGGTCGCGCTCGCGCGCTCGTCGCTCGCCGAGCGCTTCGCGTACCTCGTCGGCCAGCCGCCGATGCAGTACCTGATGCGCTGGCGCCTGCAGCTCGCGGCCGGCCTCCTCGCCGACGGCGGCCTCACGGTGGCCGCGATCGCGGACGAGGTCGGCTACGAGTCCGAGGCCGCGTTCAGCCGCGCGTTCAAGCGCCTCGTCGGGACGCCGCCCGCCGCGTGGCGGCGCGAGCGGCGCTCGAACGTGTCGTAGGGGCCGAGCTTGCTCGGCCCGCTTCAGAAGTTCCCGCCGCCGTCGGTGTTGCCCGGGTAGACGACGTACGCGGCGCTGCCGTTCCCGCGCGACGTGTTGTTGCGATGGACATTCCCGGTGCCGGCGATGTTGATGCCGGCGTTGCCGTTCTCGGCGGATAGATTCGACTCGACAGAGCTCGACTGACCGTCGATCTCGATCCCGTTCTGTCCGGCCCGCGTGACCGTGTTCCCGGCGACGCGCGCCCCGTTCGAGGAGACGTAGATCCCGTAGGTCGAGCCGCCGCGCACGACGTTGCCCTCGATCACGTCGCCGCCGCCGCCCAGGCTCCAGATGCCGTAGACCGAGCCGGCAAAGATCGTGTTGCGCCGGACGAGCGTGCCCGCCGCGCCGGCGCCGATCACGACCGTCGCATCCGAACCGGGGGCGCTGATCGTGTTGTCGGCGATGACGGCGCCGCGAACCACGCCCTGCGCGTCGCCCTGGAGCGCGACGCCCATGCCGCCCGCGCGAATGGTGTTGCCGGTGACGCGGACCTGCGCATCGCTTCCGTTGGCCGAGATGAAGAGGCCCGCGCCGGTGCCGGAGATCGCGCAGCCGGTGATGATCACCTGGCTGGTCGCCGCGGAGACGGCATAGGACGACGTGTCCCGAATCTCGAGGTCGTGCAGCTGCAGCGCTCCGCCGGGACTGCCCTGGGAATTCGGACCGATACCGAACATCCCTCCGACGACGTGTCCGTTCCGGATCGTCACGTGGGCGTCGGTCGCCACCAGGACGTTGATCCACCCGGAGTTCAACTGGGCCAGGGTGTGCCCGTTCAGGTCGATCACGACGTCCCCCGACGCGATGTTGAGCGTCGGCGGACCGTTGGAGGCGATGTCGCGGGTCACCACGTACGTGCCGCTGGCCGAGATCGTCGTCGGCGCGGCGATGGGGATGCGCGATTCGGCGGCGTGCGCCGGGGTCGCGACGGTGAGCGCAAGCGCGAGCACGGCGCCCGTGAGAGCCGCACGAACACGAGTCGTCGTCATCACTGGTTCCCCCCGCCGTCCATGTTCCCGGACCCGACGTTGTACCCGCCCGCGGAGTTCCCGCGCGCGGTATTGTTGCGGTAGAGGTTTCCCGTCCCCGCGATCCTGAGCCCGTACGCGACGCCCCCGCCTACCATGTTGGACTCGACGGCGTCACCCTGGCCCGTGACGCGAATTCCGTCGTTTCCGGCTGCGGTCACCGTATTGGACGCGATGCGGACGAAGTTCGACGTGGCATCGATGCCCACCCCCGCCGAGCGGCGCACGATGTTCGACTCGATGACGTGCCCGCCGCCGCCGGCGGCGTAGATCGCGCTGCCGCTCCCGCTCGTGACGGTGTTGTCGCGGATCGCCGCGGCCTCGTGCTGCCCGGCGACCACGATGCCTTCCGCGCCGGCGACGATCGTGTTGTTCTCGATCACCGCGCCCGACACCGGCGTCGCCCCGTCGAGGTCGATCCCGCGACCCCCCGGGTGCAGGTCGTTCCCCGTGATGCGGATCTGCATCGACGGGCTCGTGGAGGAGACGGACACCGCGGTGAACTGGCTCACGATCGACGAATTCGTGAGGATCAGCCGCGCCGGTCCGGTGGCGACGATGCCGGTCTTCGCGTTGTCGATGCGGAGGTTCGCCAGCTCCGCGGTGGTCGCGGGCGCGTTCGCCGCGTCGAGGACGATCGAGTACGCCCCGCCGGACAAGTGGCCGTTCCGGAGCGTCAGCTGCGCGTTCGAGACCAGGACGACGTTCAAGGTCCCGGTCGGGTCCGCGATCGTGTGCCCGTTGAGGTCGATCGTCACGGTGCCGCCGACGATCGAGAAGAGATGGGTCGCGTCGACCGTGACGTCACGGGTGAGCACGTAGGCGCCCGACGTCGCGATCGTGACCGGTCCGCTGATCGGCGTGCGCGATTCCGCGGCCAGCGCGGCGGCCGGAGCGAAGAGCGTGAGGGCCACGAGCCCCATGGCGTTTCTCATGAGCGTGTCTCCTTCCCGCGGCGCGCTCACGGGCACGACCCCGCGGCCAGCGGCGCGCACGCGTTCGCGCCCTGCGGACGCTGGACGCCGCGCGAGTCGAACCCGGGCGAGCCCTCGGCGTACGCGTTCCGCGCGACGACGAGGTAGTAGGCGTTCTTCTGCAGCGGCGCGATCGTCGCGGTCGTGAGCCCGCCGGTGCTGCACACGTTCGGCACGTGGCTCGTGAAATTGCCGAGCGCGCCCTCGTAGATCGCGTAGTCGCCGTCCTTGGGGTTGCACGACGCGCCCCACGTCAACGTGAGCTGCGTGCCGGTCTTCTTGAGCTTCACCTGCGTACCCGGGATGTCCTTGCCGTCGGGCACGTAGCCCGCCCCGGGCGCGAAGCCGATCCCGGAGAGCGTCGCGTCCGCCGGCCACGCCGCGTCGCGCATGAACAGGCTGAAGTTTGTGTTGCCGTTCCACGTGGTGAGGTCGCCCGGCTGTTCCGCGAGGGCGCCGAGCTGCGCGGGGATGTCGAACGCGAAGATCGAATTCCCGCTGCGCGCGGTCCCGAAGCCGGTCACGTTCGTGCCCGGCGGAATGCCCGCGGCCGCGCCGCTCCACACGAGCGACGCGGCGCCGTTCACGAAGCGCACGAGGTCGCTCGGCGCGTAGTCGGTGCCGCCGAGCGTGACCGGCACGTCGAACGACACGACCGGGTTGCCGCCGCCGTCTAGCGCCAGCGCGTCGATCGCGGTGCCAGCGGGAATCCCGACCGCGGCGCCGGCGAGGAACGCGGTGCAGGTGCCGGCCTTGCACGACACGATGTCGCGCGGCTCGTACGTGACGCCGCCGAGCGTCACGGGCGATTCCGGCGCGAACAGCACGGTCCCGTCTCCCCTGAGCGCGAAGGCGGAGATCGTCACCGACGGATCGAGCGTCGCGACGGCCGTGTACGCGCCGTTCCAGTGGCGCACGACCTGGTTCGGGTTGACGTCGGTGCCGCCGAGGCGGGCCGGGACGTCGACCGCGAGGTAGTAGGCCTCGTCCGCGCGGGCCGCCGCGGAGGTCAGGAGTGCGGCCGCGAACGCCAGGGTGAGGATGCGCAGTGCACGGTGCATGGTTCGTGATCTCCCTTCTCCCCACAGTCCGGAGAAGGGGGCCGCGGCCCGTCACGCGGTCGACGATTTGGCGGGAAGGCCGCTTACGAACCGATTTGTTGTAGCAGCGCGCGGACCTCGTCCATCGTCTTCGAACGCCCGCCCATGTGGCTCTTCAGCACCTCCTGCGCGCGCCGGAGCAGCGGCCGCGCCTCGGCCGTGCGGCCCTGGCGGACGGCGATCCGCGCGAGGCGGAACAGCGACGCGCCCACGGTCGGGTGCCCGGGGCCGAGGGTCTTCTCGCGCAGCGCGAGCGCCTCGCGGTCGAGCGCCTCCGCGCGCGCGAGTCCGCCCGGCATGGTCTCGAGCAGGTCGGCGTGGTTCTGCAGCGTCGCGGCGACGAGGAAGTGCTCGGGTCCCAGGATCGCGCGCTCCGCGGCCAGCGCGCGCGTGAGCGTCCGGTCGGCGTCCTCCTTGCGGCCCATCCGGACGTACGCCGCCCCGAGGTTGTTGAGCGCGTACGGCAGCTGCGGGGTGCGCTCGAAGCGGTAGCGCTCGACGATCCCGATCGCGCGCTCGAACGTCGCCGCGGCCTTGGCGTCCTCGCCGAGGAAGTAGTACGCGGAGCCGAGGTTGCTGAGGCTCTCGACGACCTTGATGTCGCCCTCGCCGGTCGCGGCGATGCGCCGGGCGAGCACGCGCTCGTGCAGCGGGACGGCTTCCTTGACGCGGTCCGCGTCGACCAGCGTGACCGCGAGCTGGTTGTAGGCCTCCGCGAGCAGCAGCGGGGAGACGTCCGTGCGTTGCTCGGCGCGCCGCACGGCCTCCTGCACGAGCTCGAGCGCGACCGCGGTGTTCCCGCGCTCCTGCTGGCACCCGCCGAGGTTCAGCAGGGCCTCGGTGATGGCGGGGTCGTCGGCCGGCAGGAGCGCGCGGCGCAGCGCGAGCGCGCGCTCGAACAGCGGCAGCGCCTCCTCGGGCTGTCCGAGCTGGTCGTAGGCTTCCCCCATCGCGGAGAGCATGCGCGCTTCCGTGAGCGGCTCGCCGTGCAGCCGCTCGCCGACGCGCGCGACGCCCGCGGCGAGGATGCTCTTCGCGGTCATGTCGCGCACCGGCGTCTGGTCGGGGTTCGCGTAGCCGAACAGGTCGACGAGGTACCCGGACACGGCCTCGGCCGCGCGCGCCTCCTCGCTGGCCACGCGCTCGGCGCGGCGCGCCTCGCGCCAGCCGAGCGCGGCCACCGTGACGCCGGCCACGAGCGCCACGCCGACGGCGGCGGTCGCGATGACGCCGGCGCGATGGCGGCGCACGAACTTCTTCGCGCGGTACGCGCGGCCCGGGGGGCCGGCGAGCACGGGCTCGCTCGCGAGGTAGCGGCGCAGGTCCGCGGCGAGCTCGGCGGCCGTGCCGTAGCGGCGGTCGCGCTCGGGCGCGAGCGCGCGCAGGTTGATCCAGTCGAGGTCGCCGCCGAGCGTCTTCGCGAGCGCGCGGGCGTCGGTATCGCGGCACGCGGCGCGCGCGTCGGTGTCCGCTCCGGCGCCGGCCCCGGCGGCGGGATCGAGGGCCGCGCGGCTCGGGCGCGCCGGCTCGGTCGCGCGGCTCACGAGCGAGCGCCCCGTGCGGCCCCACGGCAGCGCGCCCGTGAGCAGCTCGAACAGCAGCACCCCGAGCGCGAACACGTCGGTGCGCGTGTCGACGTCGTCGTCGCCCGCGAGCTGCTCGGGGCTCATGTAGTCCGGCGTTCCCAGGACCTGACCCTCGAAGGTCAGCTGGCCGCCGTCGCTGGCCGGTTCGCGCATCGCCTTCGCGATCCCGAAATCGAGCACGCGCACGCGCGCGCCGCTCGTCTCGTCCTGTACGAGCAGGTTCCCGGGCTTGAGGTCGCGGTGCACGATCCCCTTCTGGTGCGCGAACTGCACCGCGTCGCAGACCTCGCAGAACAGCTCGACGCGGCGCCGCACGGGCAGCCGCCGCGCGTCGCACCAGCTCGTGATCGGCACGCCGGGGACGAAGTCCATCGTGAAGTACGGCCGGCCCGACGGCGTCATGCCGGCATCGAGCACGCGCGAGACGCTCGGGTGGTCGAGCCGCGCCTGGATCTGCCGCTCGGCCTCGAAGCGCGCGAGCACGCGCCGCGTGTCGACCCCCGGCTTGAGCAGCTTGAGCGCGACGTCGCGCACGACCGGCGTCGACTGCCGCGCGAGCCACACCGCGCCGAAGCCGCCCTCGCCGACCTGGCGGATCAGCGTGTACGGACCGATGACCGCGCCCTCGTTCTCGCCGAGGTCGGCGCCGGGCGCGGACGGCGGGGGCGCGTCCTTCGCGCTGAGCGTCGGACCCTTCGCGCCCTCGTCGAGCGCGAGCAGTTCGAGCGCCTCGTCGCGCACCTCGGGCTCGGGCGCGAGCTCCGCGAGCAGCGCCGCGCGCTCGCCCGCCGGCACGTCGAGCAGGCGGAAGAAGAGCTCCTCCGCGCGGCGGCGACGGTCGGTCATCGGCGCTGTTCGCTCATCGGCCCCGTTCGATCATCGGCGGCGCTCAGTCATCGCCCATCGCGGACGGGCCCAGCTCGCGCGCGAGCCAGGCCTTGATGTAGCGGCACTCGCGCTCGATCGTCGAGGCGGAGACGTCGAGCACCTCGGCGACCTCCGGCACGGTGAGCCCGGCGAAGTAGCGCAGCGAGACGATCTGACCCTTGCGCGGATCGTCGCGCTCGAGCCGCGAGAGCGCCTCGTCGAGCGCGAGCACGTCGGCGATCGGCGGCGTGATCGCGGCGACGCTCTCGTCGAGTTCCTCGGGCCGCACGCCGCCGCCGCGCTTGAGCGCCCGCTTGCGGCGCGCCTCGTCGACGAGGATCTCGCGCATCGCCTGCGCGGCCGCGCCGAAGAAGTGCGCGCGCCCGTTCCAGTTGGGATCGCGGTTGTCGGCGAGGCGCAGGAACGCCTCGTGCACGAGGGCGGTGGGCTGCAGCGTCTGGCCGGGCGGGCGGCGCGCCATCAGCGCACCGGCGAGGCGGCGCAGCTCGCCGTACAGCACCTGCACCAGTTCCTGCGCGTAGTCGGCCATCGTAACTCCCGTCCGCATTATGGTTACGTCGATTCGCAAAGGGTGCCGCAGCGACCTGCGACCGTCCACGCGAATGTCATCGCCGACCTCCGGAGAGGACGGATCGCCCCGGCCCCCGGAATGTGCAAGCATCATTCTTTTCAGAGACTTACGATTCCGACGGGAATGGCGTACGCCTTGCTTTGTTCGATGCGGGCCCCGACCCGGGTGCCCGAGGAGGTCGTTCCGATGCACCCGATGCCGACGCCGGCCCGCGCCCTGATCGCCATGGCCGGCCTGGCCCTGCTCGCGACCGCACCCGGCTGCGTGGCCGTCGTGCGCGATCCGCACCCCACCTACCGCCCCGCGCCCCCGCCCCCTCCGCCGCATCCGCCCGTCGGCGACCGCGACGACGATCGCTACGACCGTGATCGCGACGACCGCGACGGCCGCGATTACGACCGCGACGACCGGGACGAACGCGACCGCGACGACCGCGTCGACATCTCCGGCGACGTCGCCTTCTTCTACGACGACCTGCGCCCGTTCGGCCGCTGGGTCCGCGTCGGCGCGTACGGCACCGTGTGGGTGCCGCGCGTCGCCGTGGGCTGGCGCCCGTACACGACCGGCCGCTGGGTCTACACCGACGACGGCTGGATGTGGGTCGCCGAGGAAGAGTGGGGCTGGGCGCCCTTCCACTACGGCCGCTGGTACGAGGACGCGCGCTGGGGCTGGGTGTGGGTGCCCGCGCGCGTGTGGGCGCCGGCGTGGGTCGTGTGGCGCGGCGGCGGCGGCCACGTCGGATGGGCGCCGATGCCCCCGCGGGCCGCGGTCAGCGTGCGCGTCGACATCGCGCCGCAGCACTGGTGCTTCGTCGAGGAGCGCCACATGGCCGAACCCGTGCACCGGCACGTCCTGCCGCGCGAGCGCAACGTCACGATCATCAACGTGACGAACAACATCGAGCGCGTCGACGTGCGCGAGGTCGAGCGCGTGACGCACCGCGAGTTCCGGCCCGTGCGCGTGGTCGAGGCGGGCAGCCCGCGCGAGCACCGGCGCGCCGACGCCGTGAGCGACCGCGACCAGGACGTGCGCGTCTACCGCCCGCGGCCGGACGCGAAGCGTGGCGAGGCGCGGGTCGACCGCCGCAACGATGCGAACGTCGAGCGCCGCGACGACCGACGGGACGACCGCCGTGATGTTCGGCAGGACGACCGCCGCGATGACCGACGGGACGCCCGGCAGGACGACCGTCGCGACGACAAGCGCGACGACATGAAGGCCGCGCAGCGCGACGACCGGCGTGACGACACCAAGGCCGTGCAGCGCGACGACAAGCGCGACGAAAAGCGCGACGACAAGCCGAAGCCGAAGCGCGCCGAGCGCAAGAAGCACGCAAAGGACGCGGAAAAGGACAAGGACAAGGACACGAACAAGGAAAGCGACAAGCCCAAGGAAGACAAACCGTAGGGGCGGGTTAAGGCGCCGCAGGCGCCGCAACCCGCCCGACCGCCGGCCCGACCGCCCGACCGCCGGCCCGCCACAAAACGGCGCACTGCGCGCGACCAAACGGCGCAATGCTGACCGCGCAACCCTACATCCCCATGAACCGGTGACGATCTGTGATCGTCACCGGTTCATGGGGGCACCGATGACAACGTGCGACGCAGGCCGCAGCGCCCGCCACGAAAACGACCACACGTTGTCCGCCACGAAAACGACCACCCGTCGCCCGCCACGAAGCCGCCTACAGATTCCCCCCTCCATCCGTATTCCCGCCCGGCCGATAGTCCCCCGCCCCGTTGTTCCGCGACAGGTTGTTCCGGTACGCGTTCCAGTCCCCGATCAGGTAGACCCCGTACCCCGCGTTGTTGGCCAGCGTGTTCTGCTCGACGATGTTGTAGTGCCCGCTGACCTCGATGCCGGTCGAGGCGCTGCCCGTCACGACGTTCCCCGTGACGCGGTTCCCGTCGGAGAAGACCTGGATGCCGACGCCCGCGGTCTGCCGGACCACGTTCGCCTCGATCGCATGCCCGCCCACCCCGCCCGCGTAGACGCCCGCGCCGCCGCCGGTCGTGATCGTGTTGCGGCGCACGCCCAGGGCGCCCACGTTCCCGCCGATCGCGAGGCCCGTGTCGAGCCCGGCGACGATCACGTTGTCGGAGACGTCGCCCATCAGCGGCAGCAGACCGCCGAGGTCGATCCCGCGCCGGCCGACCTGGATCCGGTCGTTCGCGACGTGGAGCATGCCGCGCGTCGCGACGGTGGACACGCTGATGCCCCCCGTGCAGTCGTGGAGACGGGAGTTCGTCACCGTGAGTTCGAGCACGTCGGTCGCATAGATCGCGGTGGTCGTCGCGCCCGTGACCTCGACCTCGTCGAGCACGAGCCGCGGAAATGAGCCGTTCCGGCCTTCGGCGGTGATCGCGTAGTTCGCGCCGCTGGTCACGGTGCCGTTGCGTACGATCGCGTTGCCGCGCTCGGTGACGCGCAGCGGGATCGTGTTCGCGTCGGTGCCGGTCACGGAGTGCCCGTTGAGGTCGAGGACGACCGGTCCGGTCGCGATGACGAGCTGGTCGCCGGCTCCCGCGAGGTCGCGCGTGAGGACGTACGACCCCGGCGTGGTGATCGTCGTGGGTTTCGAGATCGGGATCCGCGACTCGGCGGCCCGGACGGGAGCCGTAGCCGCGGTCCCGAGGACGGCGAGCGAGAGGATCGAAACGGTCGCGAGCAATTGCGGGCGGCGCAGCACGTGAAGGCGGGTCATCCGGTGTCTCCCTTCCCCCCTCAGTCCGCGGAACGGGGCCCGAACCCGTCACGCTTATGATGTCCCGATGAAGAACACCGACCTGCTGCTCATGGCGAGCGCCGCGGTCTACGGGCTCGCCGGCCTCGCGGGGACCTTCTTTCCCGACATGCTGGCCATGTCGACGGCCGGGGCGGCGAGCCCCGCGCTCGTGCTCGTGATCCAGTTCGCGGCCGCCGCCTACTGCGGCTTCGCGATGCTGAACTGGATGCTGCGCGACACGCCGATCGGCGGGATCTACGGCCGCCCGCTCGTCGTGGCCAACGTGCTGCACTTCTTCATGGTCGCGATGGTGCTGACGCGACTCGTGCTGCACGGGGCGCGCGGGCCGCTGCACCTCGCGGTGACGGCGGTGGCGTGGATCTTCGCCGCGGCCTTCGGACGGATTCTGTTCGGCTCCGGCCCCGCCTCGTCCTGATCCGGTGCCGCCGGATCAGCGGATCCCCTCGGCCAGGAAGACGTCGGTCAGGACGCGCGCCGTGCTGAGCGCCCAATGCCTGCCATCGCGCGTCATCGCCACGGTCGCGATGCGCAGGCCCGCGGCGTCGGGCGGCACGATGCTCGACCACGGCGTCCGGCGACCGGTGGCGAGCTCGAGACGGACGATCGGGATCGGAACGCCCGTCCCCGCGACGAACAGGGCCGTGCCGTCCGCGCTGTAGTTGAGGACGACGTCGCCGGGGCGGATGCCGGGGACGGCCACGGCGGCGCCGCCGTCGAGCGGGCAGCGCAGGTAGCCGCCCTTCGTATCCCCGAGGATGGCCTCCGAATCGCCGGGGGCGATCGGGACCGGCGCGTACGAGTTCCATTCGACGCCCGGCGGGCCGAACGGCGTCGCCGCGCCGGTCGTGGTGTCCAGCACGTGGGCGCGCGCCGGCTCGGTGCCCTTGCGGCCGATCATGACGATGCGCCGTCCGTCGGTCAGCCAGCGCGGCACCGACTCGAACGCGATCGCGAGCGGGTTGGGAACGGGCCGGGTCGTGCCCACGCCGAGCGGCGCGACGAACAGCTTCCGGTTGTCGGCGGAGCCGATCAGCGCGAGGCGATTGTCCGGTGAGATCGAGTAACCCTCGCCGACTCCGATCCGCACGGCGCCCGGCTGGCCGGCGCGGACGTAGTAGGTCAGGTACTCGGGCCCGTACTGGTCGGTCACGAGCACCGCGCTGCCATCCTCGGCAACCGCGTGCACCATCGACGACTCGCCGGGCACCACGACGGCGCGCGGATCGGCCGTGCCGGCCAGGAGGGCCACCGCGTTGCGCTCCTGCGGCTGGCTGCCAACGAGCATGCGCCCGTCGGGCGCGAGGTCGAACAGCTCGATCTGGGTCATGCTCGCCTGCACGGTGCGCAGGCGGCCGGCGAGATCGGTGACCCCGATCGCGAACTGGAACGCGGCGCCCTCGCCGCGCGCGGCGCAGTACCACACCGCGTGCCCGGAGGGATCCCACATCACCCCGTGAATCGCGGCGAAGCCCGCGGCGATCGTCGTCTTGCGGCCCTCGAGGTCGACCATCGCGATGTCGCCGAGGTCGTCGCCGTAGACGGGGTGATCGGCAAAAGCGATGTGCTTGCCGTCGGGCGCGAAGCGGATGTCGGAGATATAGCCGGAGGACTTGTACAACACCTTCCCGATCGGATATTCGAGCTGGTCGAGGCCGTTCACGCGATGCACGACCGCGAGATCGGATCCGTCGGGCGTCCAGTCCGCCGCGCGCACGTTCTCGAGGATCTCGCGCGGGCTGCCGCCGAGCAGCGACGCACGGGCGAGCGTGCCCTCGCCCATCCAGCCGTTGTAGGACAGACCGAGCGCGACGGCCAGCTCGCCGTTCTTCGAGACCGCGAGCAGTTCGGCCGGGGGCAGTGCGATCGGCGTCGCGTCCGAGCTCTCCGTGCGGCCCAGGTACAGCCTGATCGGGGGCCCGTTCCACGCGGCGGAGTACACGATCGTGCGGCCGTCGGGCGCGAAGCGCGCCGCGCGCAGGAGGCCGCGGGAGTTCGTCAGCCGCTGGAAGCGGGTCGGCCGGTCCACCGTGGCGCTGCCGCCGCGATGCGCGAACCACCAGCCCGAGCCGGCCACGACCGCGGCGACGAGCGCGATCACGACCGGAATGCGCCAGTGCGCGAAGTGCGGCTTCGCGGGCGTGAGCGCGACCGGCGTCGCCGGCGCGGCCGGTGCGGCCGCGACATGGCGCGCGTCCTCGGGGTTCTCCTCGAGCAGGAGGCTCGCGTCGCCCGCGTCGCGCAGGCGCTTCTTCGGGTCCTTCTCGAGGCAGCGGCGGAGGAGGCGCCGCATCGGCACCGGCGTGTCCGCGGGCAGGCGCTCCCAGTCCGGCTCGCCGCGCACGATGCTGGCGAGCACGTCGGTGATCGTCGCGCCGTCGAAGGCCTTGGTGCCGGTGAGCATCTCGAACAGCACGCAGCCGAAGGCCCAGAGGTCGGTGCGGCGGTCGACGGGCAGGCCGCGCGCCTGCTCGGGGCTCATGTACGACGCGGTGCCGAGGATCACGCCCGCGACGGTCGAGCCCGGCCCCCGGCCCGCGGACGTCACCGTCGCGAGGCGGCTCTCGCCCGTTCCGGGACCGGACCCCGAGCCCGCGCCGCCGGTGCCCGCGGGCTCGAGCGCCTTCGCGAGCCCGAAGTCGAGCACCTTGATCCGCCCGTCGGGCGTGCGCCGTACGTTGGCCGGCTTGAGGTCGCGATGGACGATGCCGCTGTCGTGCGCGGCCTCGAGCGCCGCGGCGATCTGCTTGGCGGCGTCGAGGACCTCGCGCAGCGGCAGCGGCCCCTCGGCGACGACCTGCGCGAGGTCGTCGCCCGGCACCAGCTCCATCGCGAGGAAGCGCACGCGCTCGCCGCCGGCCACGCTTTCGCCGCCGCCGACCGTGGCCTCGGGGAAGCCGTAGATCGCCGCGATGTTGGGATGGTTGAGCGCGGCCAGGGCCTTGGCCTCGCGCTCGAAGCGCGCGATGCGCTCGGGATCGCCGGCCAGCGCGGGCGGCAGCACCTTGATCGCGACCTGGCGGTCGAGCGTCGTGTCGACCGCGCGCCAGACCTCGCCCATGCCGCCCTCGCCGAGCTTCTCGACGAGCCGGAAATGCGCGAGCGAAACGCCTGCGGCGAGCTGCATTCGCGGATTGTACCGTAGGGGCCGAACTCGCCCGGCCCGCCTGCGGGACCGTGACGCTCGCGCCATGCGCAACTTTTTGGTTGCGCGTTCTCCGCCCGCGCTGTACAACATCCGGGCATGGAGGTGACATGAGCGACCGCATCGAAAAGTCCATCACGCTGCGCGCCCCGCAGTCCCGCGTCTGGCGCGCGCTGACCGACTATCAGCAGTTCAACCAGTGGTTCCACGTCGCACTGACCGGTCCGTTCGTCGAGGGCCGCGTGACCGAGGGGCACATCACGTACGAGGGCTACGAGCACTTCCGCTTCCACGCGCACGTCGTGAAGCTCGACCCCGAGCGCTACTTCGCGTACCGCTGGCACCCCTACCCCGACCCGCCCGAGATCGTCGGCTCGGACGAGCCCATGACGCTGGTCGAATTCACGCTCGAGCCCGTGCCCGAGGGGACGCTCCTGCGCGTGGTCGAGTCCGGCTTCGACAAGCTGCCGGCGCACCGCCGCGCCAAGGCGTTCGAGATGAACGAGGGCGGCTGGGAAGCGCAGCTCGAGAACATCGCCGAGTACGTCCATGGCGCGTAGGGCGGGCGCGGCGGCGACGGCCGCCGTCTTCGCCGCGCTCGGTGACGAGACGCGGCTCGCCGTGGTGTCGAGCCTCAAGCCCGGCGAGCCGCAGTCGATCACGCACCTGACGGGCGAGACGAAGCTCACGCGGCAGGCGATGACCAAGCACCTGCGCGTGCTCGAGGGCGCGGGACTCGTGACGAGCCGGCGCGTCGGGCGCGAGAGCCTGTTCGAATTGCGCCCGCGCGCCGTCAACGACGCCGCGGACTACCTCGCGCGCGTGAGCCGCCGCTGGGACGACGCGCTCGAGCGCCTGAGGGCGTTCGTCGAGGACCCGGACCGCCCCTAACGGACGGCGAGCGCGGCCGCGATGGCCTTCTCGGCGAGGGGTGCCATCACCGCGTAACCCGCCGCGTTGGGGTGCACGCCGTCGGGGCTGAACTCGGCGGAGAGGCCGCCCTTCGCGTCGACGAGCGGGGTGTAGTAGTCGATCCACCCGTAGTGCTCGCGCGTCGCGAGATCCTTCAGGAACGCGTTGAGCGCGACGATTTTCGTCGCCGGCTCCAGCCCGGGGCGCCACGGAAAGTCGAGCGCCGGCAGCACCGACGCGAGCACCACGCGGATCCCCTTGGCCTTCGCCGCGGCCGCCATCGCGACCAGGTTCTCGTGCGTCACGGCCGGGTCGTACGGTCCCTCGTTGGCCGCGATGTCGTTGGTGCCGGCGAGGATCACGACGACGGCGGGCGCGAGGTCGAGGACGTCCTGCTGGAAGCGCGCGCGCATCTGCCGCGTGACCTGCCCCGAGATGCCGCGATTGACGTACGGGCGGCCGCTGAAGAACGCGGGCACCTGCTCGATCCAGCCTTGAGTGAGGGAGTCCCCGATGAAGACGATGCGGCGCTCGTCCGCGCGCGGTGGGCCGAGGCGCACGTTGTCCTCCCGGAAGCGGGCCATGCCATTCGGATCGGGAACCGGCTCGGCGGCCCGCAGCGGCACGACGGCGGCCGCGAGCACGACGATCCACGAGGCGAGGAGGCGATTCGAACGCGACGTCATGCGCGTGACCATAACACCGCGACCCCGGCTTACCAGCGCGTTTCGCCGTATCTGTTGCGCAGTGTTCTCGACTGAGTGGGTCGATTTGATGGACTGATGGGCTGATCCGATGGGGCTGAGGGGGGCATGGAGAGAGGCGGATGACGCGTCGGCTGCGCGCTTTCGGCTTGAGCACGATGGTTTTCCTCGCTTCCCTGTCCGCTGTGCCGGCCCTGGCCGCGGCGGTCCCGTCCGGCCGGAACGCCGGCTGGTGGCCCGAGGGCAAGCGTCCGCCGTTCGCGACGCTGCCGCGCACCACCGCGGCCGACCCGCGCGCGGTGCTGCTGCAGGCCGCGGAGTTCGTCGCGCCGGTCGGCCTCGGCGCGGACGCGGCGATCACGGGGATGATCCCGGTCGCGCTGCGCGGCGCCGAGCCCGCGCGCGGCGGCTGGCTGCTCGTGCAGTTCGCGCCCGAACTCTCGACCGACGCGCGCGACGCGCTGCTCGCGAGGCACCACGCGCTCGCCGGCGACACGATCCCCAACCACGTGCGGATCGCGCGCGTGCCCGCGGCCGAGGTCGCCGCGCTCGCCGCGGAGGCGGGCGTGACGTGGGTCGGTCGCTATCACCCCGCGTACAAGCTCTCGCACCTCCTCGGCGCCGACGACGCCGGCGCCGCGGCCGCCCCGCATCGCGCGGGCGCGATCGCGCCGTGGCGCGTCGACCTGCGACTGGCCGCCGACGCGGACGCGCTCGCCGTCGCCGACGGCGTGCGCGCGCTGGGCGCGGGCGTCCTCGAGACCGCGCCCGGCCTCGTCCGCGTGGAGTTCATGGACGCGGCGCTGCTCCCGCGCTTCGCGCAGATGGACGAGGTGACCTTCGTCGAGGAGACGCCCGCCTGGACCGTGGCGAACGACCAGGTGCGCTGGATCCTGCAGAGCGGCACGCCGAGCGTCTACTCGATCCACAACCACGGCGTGCGCGGCGGATCGCAGGTCGTCGCCATCATGGACACCGGCATCCAGACGACGCACTGCTGCTTCTCGGCCACGGGCAAGATCAAGAGCAACAAGGTGTACGGCGGCGGCGTGCTCGGGGCGGACTGCGACCCGGACCACGGCACGCACACGTCGGGCACGATGGCCTGCTCGAATCACGGCGATCACGACGGCATGGCGCCCGACGCGCCGATCGTCATGCAGGACATCGGCAAGGGCGGCACGGACTGCTTCTTCGGCGCGATCCACCCGCCGAGCCCGCTCACGACCGCGTGGGACGACGCGCGCACGGCGGGCGCGCGCGTGCACAGCAACTCGTGGGGCGGCGGCGGCAACGCGTACGGGTCCGATACGCAGTCGATGGACCAGTACACGTGGACCAACCAGGACTTCCTGCTCGTCTTCGCCGCGGGCAACGCGGGTCCGGGCGCCGGCTCGCTCGGCATCTACTCGAACGCGAAGAACAGCATCACGGTCGGCGCCACGGGCAATGGCTCGGCCGCGGACAACAACCTGGCGAGCTTCAGCAGCGAGGGCCCCGCGGGGGACGGACGCACCCTGCCCGACATGCTCGCGCCCGGCGACGGCGTGTCGTCGTCGTACAACAAGGCGGCCTGCGGCTGGACCAACGAGAGCGGCACGTCGATGGCCACCCCGGGCATCGCCGGCAGCGCGGCGCTCGTGCGGGACTACTTCGTGAAGGGCTTCTACCCGAGCGGCGCGGCCAATGCGGGTAACGCGATCCAGCCCTCCGCCGCGCTGGTGAAGGCGACCCTCCTCGTCTCGACGCGGAACATCACCGGCTCCTTCGCGGGCGGCGACCGGCCGAACTCCGCGCAGGGTTTCGGCCGCGTGACGCTCGACGACGCGCTGTGGTTCACGGGCGATCCCGCGAACCAGCGCCTCGTCGTGCTCGACGACCACAACACCGCGACCGGCTTCGTGACCGCCGGTGCGGCCGACACCTTCACCGTGCACGTCCAGCAGGCCGGGCCGTTCAGGGCGATGCTCGTCTGGACCGACGCGCCCGGCTCGCCGTCCGCGTCGAAGCAGCTCGTCAACGACCTCGATCTCGACGTGACGACCCCCGACGGCCAGCACTTCACCGGCAACCAGGGCTTCGCCGGCGGGTTCACCGCGGCCCAGTCCTCCGCGCACGACACGCTCAACAACAAGGAGGCGGTGTTCCTGAACAGCGTCGTGCCGGGCGACGTCACCGTGAAGGTGACCGCGAGCGTGCTGGGGAACGCGCCGGCCGTGCACCCGCAGGACTACGCGCTGGTCGTGCTCGCGCCGGCAAACCCGACGTGCAGTGCGCCGGCCGCGACCGGTGTCGGCAACAGCGTGACGCACGCGCGCGCGGGCTCGAACCTCGTGGCCACGTGGGCCGACCGCGGTGCCGACCACTACGTCGTCTACCGCGGCAACGTGCCCTCGTTCTACGGCGGCGGCG
>JABLTH010027590.1_pt1 | contig 31558 bp, 29 predicted proteins | sample 7875711 | NCBI WGS metagenome assembly JABLTH01 (sample SAMN14941262, study PRJNA633318) | bioreactor metagenome | isolation source: bioreactor | place: China | collected 2019-03-05 | reverse complement strand
GGAAAGCGGCGTGTCAGTATTTCCAGGAGTGTGCGCGAAGGTACTGGCGGGGTGATCATGCTGCTGCAAGACATTACCGAAGCGCATGCCATGGAAGCACAGTTACAGCGGCATAAAAGGTTGTCGGCCATGGGCGAGATGGCGGCGGCATTGGCGCATCAACTCAGGACGCCATTATCGACGGCATTGCTGTATACCTCCCATTTGCGGGATGCCAACTTGCCGGAGGATGAGCGAACGCGTTTTGCCGACAAGGCCTTGGGCCGGCTGCGGCATCTGGAAGCGTTGATCAAGGATATGCTGGTGTTTGTCCGTGGTGGAAAAGGCGCGCAGGAAGAGCTTTCTGCAAAAAGCCTGATCAGCGAGGTGCATCAGGTGATGGAGCCGCAGATGGCACAATACGGCGTGTTGTTCGAGGTGCATGACCAGTGCGGCGATGCTGCTATTCTTGGCAGCAGGGAGGCGCTGGCGGGAGCATTGACCAACCTGCTGGCCAATGCCATGCAGGCATGTGCGGCTGAGGGCGGGCAGGTACGTCTGAGCGCGGTGTTCGAGGCTAACCAGCAGGTGGTATTCCGTGTGGCTGATAACGGCCGCGGCATTCCTGCAGATGTCCTGGATCGGCTGTTTGAGCCGTTTTTTACTACCCGAACCGAAGGCACTGGCCTAGGGCTGGCGATTGTCAGGGAAGTTGTGCAGATTCACGGCGGTGACGTTACCGTAAAATCCAGAGTCGGCGAGGGCAGCGAGTTCTGTCTCCGACTCCCCAGTATCATAACAACATGAAAACATACCCCATACTCATTGTTGAGGATGACGCCGATTTGCGCGAAGCGCTGGCCGATACCCTCAAACTATCGAAATATACGGTGCTGGTTGCCAGTGATGGCACCCAGGCGATTGATGTATTGAAATCGCAGCCGGTAGGGCTGGTGATTACCGATGTGCAAATGCCCAACATGACCGGGTTGGCATTGCTGCATGAAATCAAGGCGCGCTGGCCGCATGTGCCGGTACTGCTGATGACGGCTTATGGCGTTATTTCGCAGGCGGTGGAGGCGATGCGCGAGGGTGCATGCGACTATCTGGCAAAGCCGTTCGAGGTGGAGGAACTGCTGGCGCGAGTCGCCAGGTGGATGTTGCCGGCCACATCGTCAAGTGCCAACCGCTCAATGGCGGTGACGGATGATCCGGCGACCAGTGCACTGTATGGCATGGCGCTACGGGTGGCGGATACTCCCGCAACAGTGATGATTACCGGCGAATCCGGGACTGGGAAAGAGGTGCTGGCCAGGTTTATCCATGAGCATTCGGCGCGTGCCGAAAAACCTTTTGTGGCGGTCAACTGTGCCGCCATTCCCGACAACCTGCTCGAGGCTACCATGTTCGGTTATGAGAAAGGTGCTTTTACTGGCGCCACCCAGGCACAAGCCGGGAAATTCGAGCAGGCGCAAGGTGGAACCCTGTTGCTGGATGAAATTTCGGAAATGCCGTTGGCCTTGCAGGCCAAATTGCTGCGGGTGTTGCAGGAACGTGAAGTGGAGCGTGTTGGCGGGCAAAAGCCGATCCCGCTGGACGTGCGCATTTTGGCCACCTCCAACCGCGATATGAAGGAAGAAATCGCAAAGAATAGCTTCCGCGAAGACCTGTACTATCGTCTGAATGTGTTCCCGCTGCATATTTTGCCGCTACGGGAACGCTTGCAGGACATTTTGCCGTTGGCACGGCATTTCCTTGCCATGGTGGCGGGAAGCATGGATAAGGGCAATATGAGGTTTTCACCCGCGGCCGAAAGCGTATTGCTGCAATATGACTGGCCGGGCAATACGCGCGAAATGGAAAATGTGATCCAGCGCGCGGTGATTTTGGCTATGGGTGATGTGGTGGAGCCTGAGCATCTGCATATTTCCTCCAACTCCGGTGTTCCCGTGAATATAGCCGTCGCCGAGGATGTGTCGACGGAGCCCGAAGCCCCGGAAAACGGGCTGAAATCGCTGGAGAAAGCGCACATCATGAATGTGTTGGCATCGGTAAACGGTTCGCGTAAACTGGCCGCACAGAAACTCGGCATGAGCGAACGAACGCTCAGGCACAAGTTGCAGCAATATCGAGAAGGAAAATGAGTTGGTACGATAGTTGCTTGGTAGTTATCGAAGGCAGGCAGTTTGAGACTTGAAAACAAATTGCGATGTTACGAGCAATACCGCATTAACCGAATAGAGAAGCGTCATGGACACCAGAGCAATAGATCAGTTAGTCACTCAGCTTAATGCCGCAGCGGCAATTGCCGCCGGCAAAACTCCGCCGCAACAGAATGCCGGAGCGGCAGATTTTGCCGGTGCGCTGAAGGGTGCCATCGAGCAAGTGAACAAGGTGCAGACCCAGGCCAAGACCCAGGCTGAGGAGTTCCAACTGGGCAAGCCGGGCGTTCAGGTGCAGGAAGTGATGCTTTCCCTGCAAAAGGCAAGCCTGTCATTCCAGACCATGGTGCAAGTGCGCAACAAACTGACAGCCGCGTACCAAGATGTGATGAATATGCAGGTATAACTCAGGCAGTCGCTGGGTAGCAATAAAAAAGAGCCGCAATGCGGCTCTTTTTTATTGCTCATCATCAATGGTGCTTGTCGCCGTGTGTCTGGTCCAGCAGGCTGTAATAATTGGATGGCTCCAGCACGGTGGGAACGGCATCGGCGAGCAGTTCTGGATAGTCTTTGCTGTAATGCAAGCCGCGGCTTTCATGACGTTCCATGGCACTCTTGACGATCAATTCCGCCACTTGCAGCAGGTTGCGCAACTCGATCAGGTCGGAATTCACCCGGAAATTTCTGTAAAACTCGTGCACTTCGTCGCGTAGCAGGTTGATACGGTGCATGGCGCGTGTCAGGCGCTTGCTGGTGCGTACGATGCCGACATAATTCCACATGAAACGACGCAACTCGCTCCAGTTGTGGGTGATGATGATTTCTTCGTCGGCATCCGTTACCCGACTTTCATCCCAATCCGGCAATTCCGGCAGTTCGGCCGCCCGGCGCGCCAGTATGTCGGTGGCGGCGGCCTGCGCAAATACCAGGCATTCCAGCAGGGAGTTGGAGGCGAGCCGGTTTGCTCCGTGCAAGCCGGTGCAGGCAGTTTCGCCGATGGCGTACAGATGGGGAATATCGGTTCGGGCTGACTGGTCTACCATTAGCCCGCCGCAGCTGTAATGCGCTGCCGGCACGACGGGAATCGGCTGTTTGGTGATGTCTATCCCCAACTCTATGCAGCGGCGGTAGATGGTCGGGAAATGGGAAAGCACGAAATCCGCGGGCTTGTGCGAAATATCCAGGTACACGCAGTCGATGCCGCGTTTTTTCATTTCAAAGTCTATGGCCCGGGCCACGATGTCGCGCGGCGCCAATTCGGCGCGTGGGTCATGATCCTGCATGAAGCGGGAGCCATCGGGCAGCTTGAGCAAGCCGCCTTCGCCGCGCACCGCCTCTGAAATCAGGAAGGATTTGGCTTTGGGATGGAACAGGCAGGTAGGATGGAATTGCACGAACTCCATGTTGGCTACGCGACAGCCGGCACGCCAGCCCATGGCAACGCCGTCACCGGTAGCCACGTCGGGGTTGGTTGTGTACAGGTACACCTTGCCCGCGCCGCCTGTTGCCAGCACGGTATTGGATGCGCCTATGGTCACCACCTTGCCGGTAGTCTTGTTCAACACGTAGGCACCCAGGCAGCGATTGCTGCGCCGGCCGATTTTTCTTGCACTGAGCAGATCAACTGCAACATGCTGTTCCAATAGGGTGATATTGGGGTGTCGGCGGACTTTCTCCGCCAGGGTTTCTTGCACGGCGTGGCCTGTGGCATCGGCGGCATGAATGATGCGCCGCCGGCTGTGGCCGCCTTCGCGGGTAAGGTGGTAACCACTATTGTCATCTTCGCGGGTGAAGGGAACGCCTTGCTGGATCAGCCATTCAACGGTTTCCTTGCTGTGCTGCACCACATACCGCGTCACTTCCGGGTCGCACAGGCCGGCGCCGGCAATCAAGGTGTCGCGGATATGCTCTTCAATCGAGTCTTCATCCGTTAGCACCGCGGCAATACCGCCTTGTGCCCAGCTGCTGGCGCTGTCATTCAGCTCATGTTTGGTGACCAGGCAGACCTCGAGTCGCGGCGCCAGGTGCAGAGCGAGGGTCAGTCCGGCAAGGCCGCTGCCGATGACAAGTACGTCGTATTTTAACAAGGTAATTTCACACGCTGAATGAACCACTCAAGTTTAGCGGTGTCTGTTAGCTGCGTATAGAGCTTTGGCACGCTATACTTGATAAGCGACTTGGTTGGCAGCACGGTCTGCGCCATGTACGCAAAAAAACAACAGGGAGAGTGCTTTTGACGGGCGACCGTGATATTGACCAGCAATTGGTCGAGCGCGTACAAAAAGGCGATCAGCGTGCTTTTGGTTTGCTGGTGGAGAAGTATCAACGCAAACTGGGCCGCCTGCTGGGCCGCATGATACGCGACCAGGCTGAAGTCGAAGATGTAGTACAGGAGTCTTTTATCAAGGCGTATCGCGCATTGCCCAATTTCAGGGGCGATAGTGCCTTTTATACCTGGCTGTATCGCATTGGCATCAACACGGCCAAGAACCATCTGGTTGCCATGGGGCGCAGGCCTCAGGTCAGCAACGATATTGAAATTGAGGATGCCGAGAATTTTGAGGATGGCGATGAGTTGCGCACCGTGGACACTCCGGAAAGTGAACTCATGACCAAAGAAATTGCCCAAACCGTGAACGCTGCGATGGAGGCACTGCCCGAGGAACTGAAGTCGGCCATTTCCCTCAGAGAGATTGAGGGTCTGAGTTATGAAGAAATTGCCAGCATGATGAATTGCCCGATTGGTACGGTTCGATCCCGCATCTTCAGGGCGCGCGAAGCGATCGCAGAAAAGCTGCGTCCGCTCTTGGATACACCGCAAGACAGGAGATGGTGAAATGAACGAATTGAAACAGCAACTTTCCGCTTTGATGGATGGTGAAGTCGACCTGGACGCAAATCCGCATCTGGTGAAGACCGCTCTGCAAAGCGACGAATTGACCCATTCCTGGGCGACCTACCACTTGATTGGCGATATTTTGCGTGGAGATCGCGCCCTTAAGCGCGACGTGGCTGCGCTGACCATGCAGCATTTGAAAGATGAGCCTGTGGTGCTGGCGCCCAAACGCCGGATCAGCCAGTGGATCAATCCCCAGTATGCAACCTCCATGGCAGCCTCGGTGGCTGCCGTGGCTTTTGTGGGCTGGGCGGTGTGGCAAGCACAGGGGTTGGGCAGCCAGCAACCCATGATGCAGGCCAGCGCAACGCCATCCCCAGCTCCCCAGCAGATCGCCACGAAAAACACTCCCCCTGCAGAAACGTTCGACCGTTACATGCTTGCACATCATGAATATGCTTCGGGGAATGCCATGCAATATTCTGCCGACATCCAGACGGCGTCTTATTCGGAAACCGGAAATTGATGCGTATTATTCTGTTGCTGCTGCTGGCATTGCCTCAACTGGTACGTGCAACACCAGCGCTTGATCCTTGGCAGGTGATCGAAAAAGCCTCAGCGGTGGCTCGCGAGCTTAATTATCAAGGCATTTTTGTATACCAGGCCGGGAACAGCATGACCTCGGTACAAATCACCCACACCAATCTGGCCGCAGTTGGCGAGTTTTCCCGTGTCATCGTGCTCGATGGAGCGCCGAAGGAGGTGCTGCGTCAGGGGAATGAAGTGCTCATCTATCAACCTAAAAGCGAAAGAGTGCTGATCGAAAAGCGGCGGATCCACAACAGTTTCCCAGCATTGCTGCCAAAAGTTTCTGATGTGCTGAAAACCAACTATCAGTTGGATGATGGCGGTACCGAACGCGTTGTTGGTCGTGAAGCCTATCTGCTGACCTTAACACCGCATGACAAACTGCGCTATGCCAGCAAATTCTGGGTGGATGTTGACACCGGGTTATTGCTGAAGGTTGCGTTGTTGAATGATAAAAACGAAGTGGTCGAGCAGATCAGCTTTACCCAGCTCAAACTGGTGGGAAGTGCCAGCATGGACTGGTTCCGCCCCACCGAGGAACGTAACAAGCGCTACTACGTGAAGCCGGAAGACGTAGTGACGCCATCAGCGCAATCGGACGGGTGGGTGATCGGGCAATTGCCCCAGGGTTTCAGGAAAACCGAACAGGTACGTCGACAGATGCCCGGTAAGGCGGCACCGGTGACACATGTGGTGTTCTGCGATGGCTTGGCTACGGTTTCATTGTTTATTGAGCCGCTGGATAAACGCGTGCCCACCAAGCAGGGAAGCATGTCTCAGGGTGCCACCAACCTGTATGCCACTACCGTGGCAGAGCATCAGATCGTAGTGCTGGGAGAGGTGCCCCAGGCCACGGTCATGCAAATCGCCAATTCTGTAAGTTACAAACCCCAATGATAGAAGAACAAGCAGTCGTAGTTGAGATTAAAGGCGCCAAGGCTCTGCTGGAAGTTGAGCGCAACAAGCCATGCGGCTTGTGCGGCGCAACGCGCGGGTGTGGTATTTCGCTATGGGGGCGGATTTTTGGCCAGCATCGCGGGATTCTCCTTGCCGAAAACAGCCTGAGCGTGGAGGCCGGGGATAGGGTGATTGTCGGCATTGAAGAAGCCGCCTTGTTGTCCAGTTCCCTGTTGGCGTATGTGTTGCCGCTGGTATTTTTATGCCTGGGGGCATGGCTGATCCCATTGCTGTTCGGCGGGCAGCCTGCAACTCGCCAGGCATCCGATCTGTACGCGGCCGTGGGCGCGCTGGCCGGCTTGGCTGGTGGCCTGCTGCTGGTCAAATGGCTGACTGATGGCAAACGGCTGATAGGCCGGTATCAGCCAGTCATGCTGCGCCGATCACAAACGGTTTTTGTTAAACAATGTTCAAGGTGAATCAATGATGAAGAGAATATTGGCGCTCAGCGCCTTTTTGGGATTATTTTCTGTTTCCGCCTGGGCCAAGGATTTGCCAGACTTCACCGAGCTGGTTGAAAAGCAGGGTTCCGCGGTGGTTAATATCAGCACGGTTCAGACCATACACAACAATGGCGGCCCCGCCGGCGGCATGCTGCCATTTCCCAATCTGCCTGAAGACCATCCCTTCAACCAGTTTTTTCGCGGCATGCCCGGAGATCAGGGGGGTGGCCAGGACTTCAAGACCCAATCCCTAGGTTCCGGTTTCATCATCAGCAGCGACGGCTATATCCTTACCAATGCGCATGTGGTGAATGACGCGGATGAAGTCATCGTCAAACTCACTGACAAGCGCGAGTTCAAAGCCAAGATCATCGGGATTGATCGACGGAGCGATGTGGCGCTGGTCAAGATCGAGGCTTCCAACCTGCCTAAAGTCGCGGTAGGTAACCCGAATGACCTTAAAGTAGGGGAATGGGTCGTCGCGATTGGCTCGCCGTTTGGGCTGGAAAACAGCGTCACGGCGGGGATCGTCAGTGCCAAGGGCCGCGCGCTGCCGCAGGAGAATTACGTGCCTTTCATCCAGACCGATGTGGCCATCAATCCAGGGAACTCCGGTGGCCCGTTGTTCAACATGAAAGGCGAGGTGGTTGGTATCAACTCCCAGATTTATAGTCGTTCTGGCGGATATATGGGGCTTTCATTCGCCATTCCCATCGATGTCGCGCTGGATGTGCAGAACCAGCTCAAAGCCGGTGGCAAGGTTTCTCGTGGTTGGCTGGGGATCCAGATTCAGGAAGTGACCAAAGAGCTGGCGGAATCATTCGGCATGAAAAACGCCAATGGCGCACTGATTGCCGGTGTTGAAAAAGGTGGCCCGGCAGAAAAGGGCGGGCTGGAAGCCGGCGATGTCATTACCCGCTTTGATGGTAAACCCATTGTGAACTCTTCGGATCTGCCGCGAGCGGTTGGTGCGACCAAGGCGGGTAAAGACGTTTCGGTAGAGGTGTTCCGTAAGGGGGCGACGCGGACCATCGCGCTCAAGGTAGGAAAAATGCCGGACGAGACGGATGATGTTGCCAAGCCGAATAGGGGGCCGGCCAAGGCTGAACCCAACAAACTGGGCTTGCTGCTGCGGGATCTGACTTCGCAAGAGCGGAAGAAATTTGCTACCAAGACCGGTGCGCTGATCCTGAATGCCCAAGGGGCTGCCGCGCAGGTGGGCATCCGTCGCGGCGATGTGCTGCTGACGGTCGGTGATACCGATGTGCAAAGCGTGGAACAACTGAACAAGCTGCTGGATGGTATTCCGGCGGGCAAGTTGGTGGCATTGCGACTGATGAGGGGCGATAGCCTGTTCTTCGTTACCGTCAGAACCGCTGACGCAAAACCCAAATAATGGGCGTGAAAAGGCTTAGCTAAGCAACCCTACCAGGCCCTCCAGCCCGCTGTAATTCAGGGCAAAGGAGGCCTGGTTTTGCACCACGGCTTTGGCCCGGTATGCAATCCCCGCGCCGGCGGCGGCCATCATTTTCAGGTCGTTGGCGCCATCGCCCATGGCAATGACCTGGCTTTTGTCCAACCCCAGTAATATTCGGGTGCGATCCAGCCAGTCGGCCTTGGCTTGTGCATCCAGTATGTCGCCCAGCACCTTTCCGGTGAGCTTGCCGTTGATGATTTCCAACGTGTTTGCTTGGGCAAAATCCAGCCCCAGCTTAGTCTTCAGGCGGTCGGTAAAAAAGGTGAACCCACCCGAGACCAGCAGGGTTTTGACGCCGGCCTGCTTCAGGGCGGCCAGCATGATTTCTGCGCCGGGGCTGAGCTTGAGGCGTTCATCATAAACACGCTGCAATGCGCCGGCATCAAGGTCTTTCAGCAGCGCCACGCGACGGCGCAGGCTTTCGGCAAACTCGATTTCGCCGCGCATGGCGCTCTCGGTAATCTCGGCAACTTGTGGCTTGATGCCTTGCATATCCGCGATTTCATCGATGCATTCAATGGCGATCAGGGTGGAATCCATGTCCATGACCACCAGGCCTACCTGTTCCAAGGTCAAATGGTCCGGCACAAAGGCGCAATCCAGTTGGTTGGCGGCGCAATAGGCAGCAATCCCCGGCAGCGGTTCCGCCACGGGCAGGCTGTAGGCGTAAGGGGTTGTTTGGATGAACTGGCCGCCGGCGCTGGCGGCAACGTGTATCAGATGTTCAGGCCGTACATTGGGGCCTTGTATGACTAAACGCATCGTAAGGATCAGTGCTGGAAAACGACGAAGTATAACCGAGAGCGCCCATATTGAACGAATGGTGGATCACTGACATGAATGACGAAACTCAAACAATTACCCTGGCCGGCGGATGTTTCTGGTGCCTGGAGGCCGCGTTGCGGCAGCTGAAAGGCGTGAAAAAGGCGGTTTCCGGCTACATTGCCGGGCACACGCTAGACCCCACGTACAAGCAGGTGTGCAGCGGGACTACCGGGCATGCGGAAGCGGTGCAGGTGACCTTTGATCCTGCCGTGTTGCCGTTAAAGGAATTGCTGGCGGTATATTTTGCTGTTCACGACCCTACCACACTCAACCGGCAGGGGAATGACGTCGGTACGCAATACCGCTCGGGCGTGTTCTACCACGGGCAGGAACAACTGCCGGTCGTCAGGGAGGTCATTGCACAGCTGGAAGCATCGCGCTACTGGGGCAAGCCGGTGGTGACGGAAGTTACCCCGGCATCCACCTTCTACCCGGCGGAGGATTACCATCAGGACTACTATGCCAACAACCCTAACCAGCCTTACTGCATGGTGGTGGTGGCTGATAAGGTCGCCAAGGTGAAAAAATTATTTGCCGACAAGGTCAGCAAATAATTCTCAGTTTTTTCTAAGTCCGCCCAGCAAAGCTGCGACCTGTTTGCCAGGGCGCGAGCGGCTCGGCGCCATGGACGGCGTTGCACTCTCAGCCTTGTCAGCAGGCTCCGGCGATGAGGGCTGGTAAGGCTTATGGAACCAGTCATCAATGGCAGGTTTGCTCGTTGCCGGCTTGCTACTCGCATGGCTGGCCGGTCTGGTGCGGTTGGAGCGTGCAGCGGGTGAAGGCTGAACGGCCTGTTCGCGTACAAACTCGCGTTTGAGCAGCTTTTCGACTTCCTTGAGCAGGCGTTCTTCATCGGCATCAATCAGGGAAATGGCTTCGCCGCTTGCACCAGCGCGCCCGGTACGGCCAATCCGGTGTACGTAGTCTTCCGCGTTGGGCGGCAGCTCGTAATTGACGACCAACGGCAATTGGTCAATATCCAGGCCGCGGGCAGCCACATCGGTGGCCACCAGTGCGGTGATTTTGCCTTCCTTGAACGCATCCAGCGCCTTGATGCGTTCCTGCTGGCTTTTATCGCCATGAATCGCATCGGCGGCAATGCCGTCGCGTTCCAGGTGTTTGGCCAGGCGCGCAGCCATCAGCTTGGTGCGGGTAAATACCAGAACCTGCGCCACGCCGCGCGAGCGGATCAATTCAGCCAGCACATCACGTTTGTTGTCCTTATCTACCATCATCACCGATTGTTTGACGGTTTCGGCCGCAGTGTTGCGTCTTGCTGCCTCAACGGTGATGGGGTTGACTAGGAAGTCCTGCGCCAGTTTTTTGATGTCATCGGAGAACGTGGCGGAGAACAGCAGCGTCTGCCGCTTCTTCGGCAGTAGTGCCAGGATGCGCTTCAGGTCGGGCATGAAGCCCATATCCAGCATGCGGTCGGCTTCGTCGAGAATCAGCACCTGCACCTGGTTCAGTTGTAGGTTTTTGCTTTCGACGTGATCCAGCAGCCGGCCAGGCGTGGCAACCAGGATTTCCACGCCTTTCATCAACTCCGGCTTCTGGGTTTTGATGTCGACACCGCCGAATACCACGGTGGAGCGCAACGGCACATGCTTGCTGTAACTGACCACGCTTTCCTGCACCTGAATCGCCAGTTCGCGGGTTGGCGCCAGAATCAGCGCGCGAATGGGATGCCGTGCCGGAGACACGCTGGTGCTGGCATGCGGCAGCAGACCTTGCAGCAAGGGCAGGGTAAACGCGGCAGTTTTGCCCGTTCCCGTCTGCGCCATGGCCATCAGGTCACGCCCGGCCAGCACATGCGGTATGGCCTGTTGCTGGATGGGCGTGGGTTGGGTGTAACCCTCATCCTCAACCGCGCGGACGATTTGCGGGTCGAGGTTGAGTGATGCAAACGTTACGGTTTCGGTTGCTTCCATTGATGCTTATCCGTGACGACGTGCGCGTTGTGGCCGATTGCCATTGTCGGCAGCTGGCTTTGCGTCATGCCAGAATTTCTTCTTGCCGTCTGCATTGCCACTGGCGCCGCGCGGCTTGTGATTGCCGGAAAACGGTTTTTTGCCATAACTGCCGGGCTTGTTCGTGCGCGGCTGGGTCGGACGTTGCTGCGGCTCCAGGCCGGGGATCACTTCCGCTTCCAGGCGTTGGCCGGTCAGGCGCTCGATGCTGTACAGGTGACGGCGGTCGGCAAACGAGGCGAACGACACGGCAGTACCGGTGTTGCCGGCGCGGCCGGTACGGCCAATGCGGTGCACGTAGTCTTCGGCCACCTTGGGCAGGTCGAAATTGATGACGTGGGTGATGCCGTTGACATCAATACCGCGGGCAGCGACATCGGTAGCGACCAGCACGCGCAAATCGCCGTGGCGCAGCTTGGTCAGGGTGCGGTTGCGCGCGCCCTGGTTCATGTCGCCATGCAGCGCGGCGGCCTTGTGGCCGGCGGCATACAGGTCTTCCGCCAGGGAGTCGGCATCACGCTTGGTGGCGGTGAACACGATGGCTTGTTGCAGTTCAACATCGGCCAGGATGTGGTGCAGCAGTTTGTGCTTGTGCGACAGGTTGTCCACGAAGTGCAGTTTCTGCTCAATTTGCGAGTGGCGGGTTTGCGCCGTGGCGACTTCAATACGCTGCGGATTTTTCAGCAGGCGCTGCGCCAGTCCGCCGATCACGCCATCCAGGGTCGCCGAGAACAGCAGGGTCTGGCGGGTGGCAGGCGTTGCGTTGGCAATGCGTTCCACGTCTTCGATAAAGCCCATGTCCAGCATGCGGTCGGCTTCATCCAGCACCAGCACTTCCAGGCGGGAGAAATCAATGCGGCCGCGTTCCATGTGGTCGATCAGGCGGCCGGGGGTGGCTACCAGGATATCTACCGGTTGCGACAGCAGCTTGTTTTGTACCGGGTAAGGCATGCCGCCGACAATGCTGACGGTGCGGGCACGCATGAACTTGCCGTATTTGCGGGCGGCGTCGTTGACCTGGGCCGCCAGTTCGCGGGTCGGGGTCAGCACCAGTACGCGCGGGCCACGGCTGTGGCTGGCGGATGGTGTTGCAATACGGTTCAGTGATGGCAGCATGAATGCTGCGGTCTTGCCGGTGCCGGTCTGGGCGGATGCCATCAGGTCGCGGCCTTCGATCGCGGCAGGAATAGCCTGCTGCTGGATCGGCGTGGGTTGGGTATAGCCAGCCTCGGTCAGAGCCTTGAGGATTGACGGATTCAGATTCAAAGATTCAAAAGACCAAGCATTTCCTTCAAGTGAGGAATAGTAAAAGCGCAAGCAGGCACAAGGTTATCCAGCAAGGGATAGGGATTGGGCAGGGTTACCGGCGCACCAACATCGTCGCTAACCGGTAATCAGATCAACCAGTAAAATTTCTTCTGGTCAGGGGGTCAGGGACAGATGAATCGTCAGTTCAGTCAGAACTGCAACGAAGCGCGCATTGTACGGTGTTAAATCGTTATGTCAACACTTATGTGTTAGAATGCGCGCCTTTTTCACAAAGAGAATCAAACAGATGTCACGCGCACTCCGAAATATCGCCATCATCGCCCACGTTGACCACGGCAAGACCACCATGGTGGACAAGCTGTTGCAACAGGCAGGCACGTTTGCCGCTCACCAGCAGGTGACCGAGCGGGTCATGGACTCCAACGACCTGGAAAAAGAGCGTGGCATCACCATTCTCGCCAAGAACACCGCAGTTAACTACGAAGGTACACACATCAACATTGTGGACACGCCGGGACACGCCGACTTCGGCGGTGAGGTGGAGCGCGTGTTAGGCATGGTGGATGGCGTGGTGCTGCTGGTGGATGCGGTGGAAGGCCCGATGCCGCAAACCCGCTTCGTGACCAAGAAGGCGCTGGCGCTGGGCCTGAAGCCTATCGTGGTGATCAACAAGGTGGACCGCCCCGGCGCACGTACCGACTGGGTGATTAACCAGACCTTTGACCTGTTTGCCAATCTGGGCGCGACCGACGAGCAACTGGATTTCCCCGTGGTCTACGCTTCTGCATTAAATGGTTACGCCACGCTGGATCTGAAGCAGCCATCCGAAAACATGCGTCCGCTGTTCGAGACCGTGCTGAAACACGTCGAGCCGCCGCAAGGTGATAGCGATGCGCCGCTGCAATTGCAGATTTCCGCGCTGGATTATTCCACCTATACCGGACGCCTTGGCGTCGGCCGCGTGCGCAATGGCCGCATCAAGCCGGGCCAGGCCGTTGTGGTGATGAATGGCGACACGCAGACTGCGCAAGGCCGTATCAACCAGGTGCTGGGGTTCCGGGGCCTGGAGCGCGTGCCGGTGGAAGAAGCAGAAGCCGGTGATATCGTCATTGTTTCCGGGATCGAGGAAATCGGCATTGGCGTCACCATCGCTGACCGGGAAAACCCGGTGGGCTTGCCGATTCTGGGCGTGGACGAGCCGACGCTGACCATGGACTTCATGGTCAACACCTCGCCGCTGGCGGGTACGGAAGGCAAATTCGTGACCAGCCGCCAGATTCGCGACCGCCTGCAGAAGGAGCTGCTGGTTAACGTGGCATTGCGTGTTGAAGACACCCAGGACGCCGACGTATTCCGCGTCTCCGGCCGCGGTGAACTGCACCTCACCATCCTGCTGGAAAACATGCGCCGCGAAGGCTTTGAGATTGCAGTCGGTAAGCCGCGCGTGGTGTACCGTGAAATCAACGGTGAAAAGTGCGAGCCGTATGAAATCCTGACCGTGGACCTGGAAGACGACACCCAGGGCGCAGTGATGGAAGAACTGGGGCGCCGCCGTGGCGAACTGCAGAACATGGAGTCCGACGGCAATGGTCGTACCCGTCTGGAATACAAGATTCCGGCACGCGGCCTGATCGGTTTCCAGAGTGAATTCCTGACCCTGACGCGCGGTACCGGGCTGATGGCGCACATTTTCGACGAATACGCGCCGGTCAAACCCGACATGCCGGGCCGCCGCAACGGTGTGCTGATTTCGGCAGAGCAGGGTGAAGCCGTTGCCTACGCCTTGTGGAAGCTGCAGGACCGCGGCCGCATGTTCTCGGTGCCTGGCGACAAGCTGTATGAAGGCATGGTGATCGGTATTCACAGTCGCGATAACGACCTGATCGTGAACCCGATCAAGGGCAAGCAGCTGACCAACGTGCGCGCTTCGGGCACCGATGAAGCTGTGCGCCTGGTGCCGGCCGTGCAATTGACGCTGGAATCCGCCGTTGAGTTTATTGACGATGACGAACTGGTGGAACTGACACCGAAGTCCATCCGCATCCGCAAGCGTTACTTGCAGGAGCACGAGCGCAAGCGTGCCGCGAAGGTCTAAGCAGTCATGAAGCACAGCAAAAAGCCCGGCATGCCGGGCTTTTTGCTGTGCGCAACACGGAATAGGGTCAGACGCGGAATGCTTTTTCACCCGACTGGTCAAGGTACTCCAGGACACGCTGCGCGATCCTGTTGAGCGGCAGCACTTCATCTACGCCGCCTTGGGCAATGGCTTCCCTGGGCATGCCGAATACTACGCAACTGGCTTCATCCTGGGCGATGGTATGGGCGCCGGCTTCGTGCATTTCTTTCATGCCCAGCGCGCCATCCTTGCCCATGCCAGTGAGGATGATGCCGATGGCATTTTTCCCCGCATAGCGGGCAGCAGAGCGGTACAGCACTTCCACCGATGGGCGGTGGCGGTTGACGGGTTCATCTTGTGACAGTTCGCAGACATAATTGGCGCCACTGCGTGCCACCAGCAGGTGAGAATGTCCGGGTGCCAGATAAGCGTGGCCGGGCAGGATGCGATCGCCGTGTTCGGCTTCCTTGACGCTGATTTTGCACAGGCTGTTCAACCGTGCGGCGAAGGAATTGGTGAATCCTTCCGGCATATGCTGGGCGATGACGATGCCGGGACAGTCTGGCGGCATTTGGGTCAGCACTTCTTTCAGCGCCTCGGTGCCACCGGTGGAAGCGCCGAACACCAGGATTTTTTCGGTAGATACCTTGCTGCGCAATGGTGTGGCAGGGGTTCCGCTGGACTGGCCTGCGGGCGTGGCGGGACGCAGTTTCTGCACATGCGCCTTGGCTGCAATGCGGATTTTCCCGGTGATTTCCTCGGCATATTCTTTCATGCCCTGATGGATATCCAGTTTAGGTTTGGAAATGAAATCCACTGCGCCCAGTTCCAGCGCGCGCAGGGTAATTTCCGAGCCTTTTTCGGTGAGGGTGGAAATCATCAGTACCGGGGTAGGACGCAGCCGCATCAGGCGTTCCAGGAAATCCAGTCCGTCCATTTTCGGCATCTCCACATCCAGCGTGATGACGTCGGGGTTGAATGTACGGATCATTTCCCGCGCTACCAGCGGGTCTGGGGCTGCACCTACCACTTCCATGTCTTTTTGCTGGTTGATGATTTCCTTGAGCACAGAGCGGATCAGTGCCGAATCGTCGACCACCACTACTTTTATTTTTGGCATGCCGTGATGCGCCTACGTGAACAGTTCAATGTCGCCCTCCACCTTGGATTTCAGCAGACGAGACCGGTATTCGGACTCGCGCTGGACGATGGTTTCATTGTGCATATTGCGCAACTTCTTGACCAGCACTCTTCCCGTTGTCGGAAAGAAGTAGATCTTGCGTGGGTAAATATCCAGCAGGTCCTTGGCAATCACCGGGATACCTTCGTTTTTCAGGTAATCCTGGCCAAACTGGGCATTGCGCTCCCCGACATTCATGGAGGCCATGTTCTTGATCACGGCACCGCCACCAAACAGCTTGGCTTCCAGGTTTTCGCGCCGTGCGCCCAGCATGATCAGTTGGTTGATCAGCACTTCCATGGCGTATGCGCCATAACGCGTGGAAGAAGCGCCCCAGCCAGCCTGTTCCTTGCTGTTTTCCGGCAGCATGAAGTGATTCATACCGCCGATGCCGTTGGTTTTGTCACGAATGCAGGCCGCCACGCAGGAACCCAAGGTAGTGACCAGCAGCATGTCGCGCCGGGTCACGTAGTATTCCCCTGGCAGGATTTTTGCCGCCTCAAGCTCGAATGTCCGGTCAAAGTACAGGGTGGGCGCTTGGGTTTCTTCAAATCCTGTGACGTTTTTTGACATGGATGTTACACCGCCGCTGCCATGGCCCGAGCTTTGTCAGTCAGGGCATAAACCGTGCGTCCCTGGATGTGGAACAGGTCGGCCGCATGCTGAAAGCTTTCAGAATGTCCGGCAAACAGCAGTGCATCGCGGTGCATGATAGGTACGAATTTCCGCAGGATCTTGTATTGCGTTTCCTTATCGAAATAAATCATCACATTGCGGCAGAAAATGGCATCGAAAGGGCCCTTGATCGGCCATTTTGCATCGAGCAGATTCAGTTGGCGAAAAGTGATCATATCTCGCAATTCACGCCGGACCCGGACGTAACCGGCGTTGCTGCCAGTACCTTTAAGGAAAAAGCGTTTGAGTATATCCGGAGGCAGTTTTTCCACACGCTCCATCGGATAAATCCCGGCCTGCGCTTTCTGCAGGACATGGGTGTCCAGGTCGGTCGCCAGGATATGTACCGGCGGGGTGTAGCTACCAAACAGGTCTACCACGGTCATCGCCATGGTGTAAGGCTCCTCGCCGGTGGAAGAGGCACTGCACCACAATTCGATCGGGCGCCGCTGCTTAATCTTGCGGATATGCTCGGCAAGTATGGGAAAGTGGTGCGCTTCGCGGAAGAAGGAGGTCAGGTTGGTGGTCAGCGAATTGACAAAGGCTTCCCACTCTGCCTCGTGATCAGATTCCAGCAGTGCCAGGTAATCGCGAAAACTGGTCAGGCCGGTAGCGCGCAGGCGTCGGCCAACGCGGCTATACACCATGTCTTTCTTGGCATCCGACAGGTTGATGCCGGCGTGATCGTAGATCAGCTTGCGGATGCGGGTGAAGTCCTGGTCGGTAAAATGAAACTCACGACCGATGACATCTTTTTCTGGAGATAGTGCCATTAAATCAGGGGCTTTCAGGTAGCGCGGGCAACTTTCCCCGCGCTACCAAGGCGGCATTAGAACTCTTCCCATTCACCTTCTGCCGATGGCGGCGGGATGGCTTTGGATGCCGCCTTGCCACGGGTCGGCTTCGCCGTGCCGAGCGCTTTGGGCGGCGCCACGGTGCGCAGCGAAGGTGCTGGTTGCGAGGGTGTCCCAGCGAGTTTGAACACGCTCACCGATTCCAGCAGCGTTTGCGCCTGCTCTTCCAGCGATTCCGCCGCCGCCGCCGCTTGTTCAACCAGCGCTGCGTTCTGTTGCGTAACCTCATCCATCTGGGTGATCGCCTGGTTAACCTGGTCGATGCCGGAGCTTTGCTCCACCGAAGCGGCGGTGATTTCCGCCATGATGTCGGTGACACGTTTCACCGAGGTCACGATTTCGCTCATGGTCTTGCCGGCTTCTTCTACCAGTTTGGTACCGTCATCCACCTTTTCCACGGAGTCGGAAATCAATTGCTTGATCTCTTTTGCCGCAGCCGCGGAGCGCTGTGCCAGGCTGCGTACTTCGCCGGCCACCACGGCAAAACCGCGGCCCTGTTCGCCGGCACGCGCGGCTTCCACCGCGGCATTCAGCGCCAGGATATTGGTTTGGAAGGCAATGCCGTCAATCACGCTGATGATCTCGACGATCTTGCGCGAAGATTCGTTGATGGCTGACATGGTGGTCACCACTTCGCCGACCACTTCACCACCCTTCACCGCTACGCCGGAAGCCGCTGCGGCCATCTGGTTGGCCTGTTTGGCATTTTCGGCATTCTGCTTCACGGTGGAAGCCAGTTGCTCCATGCTGGAAGCGGTTTCTTCCAGGCTGGATGCCTGTTCCTCGGTACGGCTGGAAAGATCGGTGTTGCCTGCGGCAATTTCCTTGGCGGCGGTGTTGATGGAATCTACTGCCGATTTGATGTTGGTGACGATTTCGGTCAGCCGTTCTACCGTCAGGTTGGCATTATCCTTGATCACACCGTAGGAACCTTCATATTCGGTTTCGATCTGCTCGGTCATATCGCCATTAGCGATGCGCTCCAGCGCCGCCACGGTTTCATTGATCACGCTCTCGGCTGCATCTACCATCTGGTTGATGCCTTCGGACAGGGTGCGGAAGAAACCTTCCTTATCCTGCAGGTTGATGCGTTGGGTCAGGTTGCCCAATGAAGCGGCCTCTACAATCTGAGCCACTTCCCGTTCAACGGCGACTTCATTGGTGCGGTCGTTCCATTCCACCACCGAGCCCAGACGCTCGCCGGCTTCGTTGATCACCGGGTTGGCGGACAGGGCGAAAGTGCGCGGCCCGACGACAATCTGCGCCTTGTAGTTGCTGGTAAATGTCGCCAGCAGGTTGGCCTGGTGACTGGGGTTCTTGTGGAACTGGTCGATATTGCCGCCCAGCAGTTTGGCGACGTTGAACGTGGGCAGGACCTTGCGCAGGTCGGATTCGGCGCGGGTGAGCATTTCCACCACGGATTTGTTCATGTAAATGATGGTGCGATCGTTGTCGGCAATCATCACATTGGTGGCAACGTTATCCAGCGCAATGCGGATGCGCAGGTTCTCGTTGGCCAGACGCTGCTCGCGCTCACGGGCGGCCAAGGTTTCGGTCTCATCCAGCCATTCGGCGACGGAACCCAGGCGTTGCCCGCGTTCGTTGAGTACCGGCGTTGCCGCGACTTGCAAATCGCGGCCGCCGATCTTGATCTTGGCAACGTAAGTCGAGGTGAATTCGGCCAGTAGCTTCGATTGATGCGCAGGGTTTTTGTGGAAACTGTCAATATTGACGCCGATCAGCTTGTCCGCGCTGAAGTTGGGCAACTGCTGGCGAATCGCATCTTCAGCATGTTTGAGCAGAGCCTGGACAGATTTGTTGACGTAAATGATATTGCGGTCTTCATCTGCGATCATGACGCCGGTGGTGACATTATCCAGCGCAATCCTGACGCGGGTTGCTTCTTCGGCAATTTTGCGTGTTTCATTCAGGTCGTAACCCAGCTTGATCTGCACCGAGCGCAGGGCCTGTAGCACTTGGCCGATTTCATCATCGCGGTGAGCATCGAACTTGACGTTCAGGTTGCCCTCGGAAATGGTGCGCAGGTTGCGCGCCGTATCGCGTAAAGCAGGAACAATGGCCTGATTCAGCCACCATGCGCCAACCAGCGCGGCAACCACGCCCAGAAGATAAGCGCCCAGCAATGGTGTGCCGACGAGGGCGCCGGTCTTGCCTGCCCATAGCGCCAGCAGCAGGGCCAACAGGGGCAGGGTGAACGCGGCATAAATCTTCTGCGTGATCGGCAGATTCTGGATGCCCTTCTTGACCCGGGTCAGCAATGGTTCCTGCGGGAAAATATTCTGGTTCCACTGGCGGTAAAGCTCTTCCGCAGCCTGTACCTGTTGTCGGGTGGGTTTGTTGCGCACCGACATGTAACCGGTGACTTGGCCGTTTTGTCGCAGCGGTGTGACGTTGGCTTCCACCCAATAAAAATCGCCGTTTTTGCAGCGGTTCTTGACCATTCCGGTCCAGGGCTTGCCCGCTTTCACAGTTTTCCATAAATCCGCAAATGCCGCGGGCGGCATGTCGGGGTGGCGGACGATATTGTGGTTTTCACCGATCAGTTCGGCTTCGGTGAAGCCGCTGATGTCAATGAAATCGCGATTCACCGACACAAGTGCGCCTTTCAGGTCGGTGGTGGAAACGATGGTGGTGCTGTCGGTTAATTCCACTTCACGGTTGGTGACTGGCGTATTGATTTTCATGATGCGATTCCTTCCTGTTCGGTTGTTGCGTCGATTAAGGCCATTTCCTGGCTGCTCATTAGCTTGCCTATATCCACCAGAATCAGCATGCGGTCATCCACGGTACCCAGGCCAACCAGGTAACGGGTATCGATGGTGGACACCAGGTCTGGTACGGTGCGGATTTGCGAGGAGCTCAGGGCGATCACATCCGACACGCCATCCACCACGATGCCGACGATGCGTTTGTCCAGGTTGAGGATGATGACCACGGTGAATTCGTTGTAATCAGCACGGCCGATATTGAAACGCAGGCGTAAATCCACAATCGGGACCACCGCCCCGCGCAGGTTGATGACGCCTTTGATGAATTCGGGGGTATTGGCGATTTTGGTTACCGTGTCATAGCCGCGGATTTCCTGCACCTTGAGGATATCTATGCCATATTCCTCGTTGCCCAGGGTAAAGGTGAGAAATTCACCCGCCTGTTGCTCTGTGCCTTGTTCTGTTGCTGCGTCGCTCATTGTTGCTCCTTTGGTTAGGTGCGGGTTCCCGGTCAGGAACGAACCGCTGCGCTCATCCTTGCCCCAGCCGAATCAGCATGGGTACGTCCAGAATCAGTGCCACGCTGCCATCCCCCATGATGGTAGCGCCGGAGATGCCGGCGATCTTCTTGAAATTGGTTTCCATGCTTTTGATGACCACTTGCTGCTGCCCGACCAGCGTATCCACCAGCAATGCGGCTTTTTTTCCATCCGCCTCGATCAGCACCAATATCCCCTGGCTGGGGTCGGCGATGTTGGATGGCAGGTTGAATACGCGATAAAGCGCGATGATGGGCAGGTATTCGCCGCGCACCTGCACCATATGCCCGCCTCCGGCTACGGTCTTGAGGTCTGCTGCTGCCGGCTGCAGGGTTTCCACGATCAGGTTGAGTGGAATCACGAAAATACTGTCGCCCAAGCTCACCGTCATGCCGTCCAGGATGGCGAGCGTGAGCGGCAAGCGCACCGTCATGCGGGTGCCCTGGCCGGGAGTGGAATCAATATCCACCGTACCGTTCAGTTCGGTAATGTTGCGGATGACCACATCCATGCCCACGCCGCGGCCGGAAACGTCGGTCACCACTTCCGCCGTGGAGAAACCCGGCGCATAAATCAGCTGCCAGACATCATGGTCGGTTTGGATGCCGGAAATATCCAGTCCGCGCTACTGTGCCTTAGCCAGAATCTTATCGCGGTTCAGGCCAGCGCCGTCGTCCGCAACCTCGATCATGATGCTGCCGCCCTGGTGCGAGGCGGAGAGGGTGATGGTGCCTTTTTCCGGCTTGCCCGCGGCGACGCGCTTGTCCGGGGTCTCAATGCCGTGATCCAGGCTGTTGCGTACCAGGTGGGTGAGCGGGTCGGCGATTTTTTCGATCAGGCTTTTGTCCAACTCCGTGTTTTCGCCGGCCATCACCAATTCCACCTGCTTCCCCAGCTTGCTCGCCAGGTCGCGGATGACACGGGGGAAGCGGCTGAACACTGAACCGATCGGCATCATGCGGATGGACATGACCGATTCCTGCAAATCGCGGGTGTTACGCTCCAGTTGGGCCATACCGTTGTGCAGCTTTTCGTACAGCACCGGATCAAATACCGTGGCGGACTGTTTCAGCATGGCTTGGGTGATGACCAGTTCGCCCACCAGGTTGATCAGTTGATCCACTTTATCCACGCTGACACGGATGGAACTGCTTTCCGCGGCGAACGCGCTGCCTCTTCGATCGCCGGTACGCCTGTCCTGGCGGTCTTGAGCGGCTGACTGGCTGGCAGCGACCGGTGGCGGGGCAACGGGTGCGAGTGGCGGGGCGATTTCCACAAAAAGCCCATAGCCTTGGTCTTCGGTAGGAATCGCTACCTCCGGGGTGTCAAAAAGGCCATAGGCATTTTCTGTCGCGGCTGTTTTCACCGTGTCGCCGGGAGATGTGTCGAACAGGCCGTAAGCATCGTCTTCTGGGATGGGCGTGGTTTCGGCAGTAATCAGCACCTGTTCTGGTGGCAGCAGAAATTCGAACAGCCCGCGAATGTCTTCGCTGCCGGAAGTGCTGATCAACCGTAATTGCCAATGTTGTTCGGCTGTTTTTTTGTGCTTCTTGGACGATTTTTTGTTGCTGGTTTTTTTGGCGGAAATTTCTTCCGGACGTTGCAGGATCTGCAATTCACCCAGGTCGCCGAGCATTCCCAGCAGATTGTTGATGTCATCACCGGAAATTTGAGAGTCCAGCGTAAATTCAATGATATAGCTGTTGCAGGAAGGGCTTGGCGCGACTGCCGGTGCAGGTGGCGGGCTGGTTTCGCCTTGTGTCAGCCGCGTCAGTTTTTCGCGAATCGCAACAGCGTGTTCCGGGTCTGCCTGGTCGCCGCTGATATGTGCCGATAGCTGGTCTTTCAGCACATCGGTGGCCTCAAGAAACACATCCACCATCTCGGTGCGCAGGGCTATTTCCTGTTTCCTCAGCCGATCCAGAAGGTTTTCCAGTACATGCGTGACCTCCGTCATGTCGGTAAAGCCTACCGTGCCGCTACCGCCCTTGATCGAATGTGCCGCACGGAAAATCGCATTGAGCTGTTCGGTATCGGGTTGCCCCACGTCCAGTGCGAGCAACAGGTGCTCCATTTCGGCGAGGTGCTCCGCGCTTTCGTCGAAGAAAACCTGATGGAAGCGGCTGAGGTCGATGGTCATGATGGATGCGGCGGCTTTCCGGTTCCAGCTGCTCAGCCAATCACTTTCTTGATCAGTTCAACCAGTTTTGCTGGGTCGAACGGCTTGACCAGCCAACCGGTAGCGCCTGCTGCCTTGCCCTGGGCCTTCATGGCATCGTTGGCTTCTGTGGTCAGCATCAGGATGGGGGTCGCGCGGTAGCTCGGCAGGGCACGCAGGTTCTTGATCAGTGTCAGGCCGTCCATGCCTGGCATGTTCTGGTCGGTCAGGATCAGGTCGAAGGTTTTGGTCTTGGCTTTGTTCAGGCCGTCCTGGCCGTCACTTGCCTCGGCCACTTCGTAACCCGCACCTTCCAGGGTATATCTCACCATTTGGCGAATGGTCGGGGAATCATCAACGCTGAGTATGCTCTTGGGCATTTTTTTATTCCTTATGTAAGATAATGTTCAGGGTTAAGGGTTTTGTTTCCCCTTGGTACGCGGTGCTTGCGAGTCTAGAATAGTTCCATGCTGCCCACTTCGATATTGGCTTGTTTTACCGGGTTGTGGTGGGTGCGCTCGATTAATGCACGAGCTTCGCTCAATCTGTGGTGCAGGCGCTCGATGCGTTCGCCTTGAGGTTTCCGGTCAAGCGCCGCGATGCTGGACAGAATGCCCTGCATGGCAACCTGGCGACTGCTGGAATGCTCGATCAATTGTGTAGCCATATCCTGGAATTGCAATGAGGTGACAGTGGTCCTGACATCGCCCTCGACTTGGCCGGCGATGCGGGCCAGCTCGGCGGCAACTTCACTCATGGTGGAGTTTAATCCGTTGATTTTTGTGTGCATCCCACCTACTTTTTTTCTTGAGTCTAGGGCAAAACTGGTGTCCCTGGAAGCAACCTGGGAAATGACGGCCTCGGTATTTTGCACGGACAAGCTGACATCGTGCACGTGGCTCCGAATCTGGGTGCTGAATTCGCTGGAGCGTTGTGACAGTTTCCGTACCTCATCCGCCACCACGGCAAACCCGCGGCCGAACTCCCCGGCGCGGGCGGCTTCAATTGAGGCATTGAGAGACAGCAGGTTGGTCTGTTCGGCGATGCCCTCAACCTCGTTGAGAATGCCTTGTATTTGCGTGATTTCCGTGCTGATATCGTCCATTTTTTCCACCAGCATCATGCCGAGTTTTGCATTTTCCAGCATGCTCTCGACAAACAAGTCGAGCGTGCTTTCCGTTTCAGTAAGGAACGCCTTGATGGTGAGCGTTTCCGCAGCATTTTCACTGGTTTCGCTCTCCAACCCGCTAGTTAATTGTTTGGCAAGGTCGCGCTGGTAGTGTAGCGTTGTCTCCATTCCAGAGAACCCCAGCACCAACTTCTTGGTGGCATCACTCAGCAACGATTTGAGTTGCTCCAGCTCGCTTTGGGTGCTGCCGATCTGCGAAGCAAATTCCTGGTTCAGCGCATCGAGCAAGGTGTCGAAGTCCGCTTCCAGCCCACCAATGCTTGCGTTGATGCTGGAGATTTCGCCTGCGTGCTCGGCTTGCCGTTTTTTGCTTGAAGCATCGGCGGCGGCGGCAATGGTCAACAATACGACTGCCGTGCCGAGCAATACCCAGGATTGGCTGGGGGATGGCGGGTCCGTCCAGGCGAGAAGGACAACGGCGGCAACCAGCATGGTTGCAAGGCTATAAAGGAATATGCGAGGGTTATGTGTTGCCATTAGTGACTATTCAAATTTGCCGGTGTTGTTGCGGGTATCTGTCGTTGTTCTGCTGCGTTGTAGGCGTTGCGGACACTATAACTTGAATTGTTGAGCCAAGTAAATCGATCCTGCCGCAATGCAAGGCCAGTAACAGTTGGCCGCGATCGCGGATCGCAACGATCAGGAACCCGGCGGCATTGATGGTTTGTGGTAATTCCCTTGCATGACCATGCGTTCAAACTCTTCGATGGGCATCGGCTTGCCGAACAGGTAGCCTTGATACGCCGGGCAGCCGTAGCGCTCCAGATGGGCGCGCTGTTCCTCGGTTTCAACACCTTCGGCGATGACGTTGAGGCCGAGATTGTTGGCCATGCCGATGATGGTTTGCACGATGACGGCGTTGCCCGCATCAGTGGCTATGTCGCGCACAAAAGACTGGTCTATCTTGAGTTGACTCAGCGGTAACCGCTTCAGGTAACTCAGCGATGAATAACCGGTGCCGAAATCATCCATGGAAAACCGGATGCCGAGCAGCTTCAGTTCTTCCATGCGCTCGATGGTTTCGTGCACGCTGTGCAGCACCAGGCTTTCCGTCAACTCCAGTTTCAGACGGGAAGCGTTGGCGCCGGTATCTTCCAGCACCTTGCATACACGCTCGACAAAATCGGGCTGGCGGAACTGGCGCGCGCTGACATTGACGGCAACCATCAGGTTTCGTGTTAATGGATGATGCTCCCATGCCTTGAGTTGCAGGCAGGCGGTGCGCAACACCCAGTCGCCGATCGGCAGGATCAGCCCGGAATCTTCGGCCATGGGGATAAACCGGTCCGGCGGAATCAATCCGCGTTGCGGATGGGCCCAGCGCAGCAGGACCTCGGCGCCCAGCAAGCGATTCGATGCGTCCACCTGGACCTGATAATAGAGCTTGAGCTGGTTGTCCGGCAGTGCATGACGCAGTTCCGATTCCATTGTCAGACGCAATTCCAGCGCGGCCTGCATGTGCGGATCAAAAAACGCAGGGTGCTGCGGCCGGAATTCTTGGCTTGGTACATGGCGGCATCGGCGTGCTTGATAATCTCGTCGCTGGAGCTTTCGTGCCCCATGAACAGGCTGATACCGATGCTGAGCGAGCCGTGGTATTCGTAACCCGCCAGCAGGCACGGCTGGGTGACCGATTCAAGGATTTTTTCGCCAATCTTGTCGGCCGTGGCTGCTGCCTGCGACTCATCCGTGCCCAAGGTTTCCAGCATGATGACAAATTCGTCGCCCCCCAGCCGTGCGACCGTGTCTTCATGGCGCACGCAGGATTTCAGGCGTTTTGCCATTTCCAGCAACAGCAGGTCGCCGATGGCGTGCCCTTTGGTGTCGTTGATGACCTTGAAATGGTCGAGATCGATCAGCAGTATCGCACTGTAATGGCCTGTGCGGGCACTGCTGTTGAGCGCCTGTTCCAGGCGGTCGAGCAACAGCCGGCGGTTGGGCAGGTCCGTCAGCGGGTCGTAAAAAGCGAGCCGATGGATGGCTTGTTCTGCTTCCTTGTGTTCACTCAGGTCGGTAAATGCACCCACATAATGGTTGATTTGCCCATCGGGGTCGGTGACGGCCTTGATGGTGAGCCATTTGGGGTAAATCTGGCCATTTTTGCGCCTGTCCCATACTTCACCTTGCCAGAATTTGTCGCGTTTCAGTATTCCCCACATTTTTCGGTAAAACGTCTTGTCGTGGCGGCCGGACTTGAGCAATGCGGTCGTTTTGCCGATCACTTCTTCCGGGTTGAATCCCGTCATCCGGGTAAATGCGCTGTTGACGCGGAGGATGCGGTTGTGGGTGTCGGTGATGACTATCGCCTCCTGCGACTCGATGGCGGTATTGGCAATGCGCAGGTCGCGTTCGTTCAGCTTGGGGAGGGTGATGTCGCGGCTAATGATCACCATCCCCTTGCGCTCGCCGTTGTTCTTGAACATCGGTGCTCTGCGCATTTCGCAATAACACGGGAATCCGGGCGTGCCGAACAGGCGCTCCTCGGAAATCGTCAGGTCGCCGGCTGCCCAGGCGGCTTCATCATCCAGGCGGCATTTTTCGAAGATGTGGCTGCGCGCGGGAAGCAGCGAAGCCAGCTCCTGGTCCGTCTTGCCATGCCAATCCACACCATCCAGTTGGAACAGCCTGATGGCGGGTTCGTTGGCGACGACCCAGCAGCCGGCGCCGTCTTTCATCAGGATGGCGTCCGGCAGCGCGTTGATCAGGGAACCCAACTGCTTGCGGAGGATGTGCAACTGCTGATGGACGGTTTCCTCGCTGCTGATTGATTCAACCAGCCCGGGTTTCATCATGCTGCAGCAGATGACTGGAGCAATGGATAGATGTCGGGCCCCAGAAAGCCTGCTTTTTCGCAATCAGCAACCGGCTGCTGGCAGTTGGCAGCATAGCAATCCGTACAGGGCAGTTCCTGGCGGACGGAGTGCGCATGGTCTATTGCCAGGAAACGGTCAAGAAAGCCGGAATCAAACAGACGCTGGACTTCGTCGGTGCACCGGTCCAGATGGACCATGAATTGCCCAGGTGCTTTTTCGGACAGCAGGATCAGGGCGCCGATGGCGCAAGAACTGCAATGGCTGACCTGTGACAGGTGGATGTCGATTTTGCGGATATCGTGCTGCTGGGCATGCAGTTTGTATTTGCGAAGCAAGTCGCGCGAAGCATCGAAATCCAGAGTTCCGCTCACGGTCAGTCGTAGCGCATCGCCCGAGGAGTTTAGCGTAATCATGAGAGCCTCACTTTCGTCATTCCAAAGAAAAACAAGGAAGGTTCCAGTCGGCTGCGTGGCCACAGCGAAGCGAAAGGCTTACGCGGGCGGGTATGTTGGCAAGCAATCCGAACATGGCGCCTCCATTTCAGGGTAATGGATTCGTCGTCGGTCTCCATGAATGGGCATCGTGCATTCATGGAAACGCTACGAGGCATGTTCGGGGCCTCAGTGGCTTTGGCGCCGGGGTCTCAGGTTAGCCAAAGGATGACTCTATTAAAGCCTGCATGGAGGCTATTGTCAACAAGAATGCTCGGGTATTGGGTAGCCTGGAGAATTGTGCTGCCACCGGCACGGGGTGAACGCTGCTACCGAAGGCGGGTCATGTCGACTGCTTGGCGCAAATGACGGGCTGCGTCAGGTGCAACGCAGTGACCACCAGGTTTCCCTGCTGTTGCCAGGTCAGGCTGGCGCCCTTGCGCGGCAGCAGGGTGGCGACCAGTTGCAACCCGGTTCCCGTGCCGATGCGGTTTTCGAAGTCGAAATCCAGGGGCAGTTGCCCGTGATTGCTGATGAGTATCTGCGTCTGCTGGCAGGACGGGTCATGGTTGAGTTCAACTGCGAGCTGTGCTCCTCGGTGCTCGAACTGATTGCCGTGTTTGATAGCGTTGGTGATCAGTTCATTGAGCACCAGCGCCAGCGGTACCGCTTCCGCTTCGTTGACCGGCAGCCGGCAGTTTTCGGAGCCGGGCAGTTGGCAGTCGTCCGTCTTGCAGGATGGTGTGCCAAACGGGATCTGAGCTTTCCATAGCACCTGGTTGTTCGCCGCGATGGCGTTGACCAGGCCGCACAGATGCAGCGGCTGCAACCCGACGTTCATTTTCAAGCCGTGAATAATACTGATGCTTTGTACCTGGCTGATGGCTTCGGTAATCGGCTGTGCCGTTTCCGGATGATTCTCCGCGAACAGCCGCAACACGCCGGTGATGCCTTGCAAGTTGTTTTTGATGCGGTGATGCACCTCCCTCACCAGCGTGTCGCGTTGGGCATCTTCCGTGGACTCCATGTCGGTTGCCTGGATAACGGCGACGAGCAATTCGCGTTGCCCGGCGGCATTGAAGATAGGGATTTTGCGCACTTCATGGTCAGCGAGGCTGTGATGTGCCTTGACAGTTTCTAGCGGCAAACCGGTTTTTTTTGTGCTTGCCGCCGGTTCGTCGGGCGGCAGGCAGCATGCCAGCAACAGTTCGGTCTCAGGCAGGCTGGTAGCCAGCTCCCGTGCCGTTTTTCCATGCCAATCCACTTCATGCAGTCGGAACAGTGTCTTGGCCGGCTGGTTGGCGGCTATCCAGCGGCCATCCCCGTCCATGCAGACCACCGCGTCGGGGATCATGTCGATGAGCGGCTCGGGCAGCGTGGAAGCGCCGGCGGAGTCGTGCCGGGGGGCGGCAGCGGACTTTGCCGGCTTCTGCCGTTTGCGCCACCACAGCCATCCGGGGCCGCCGATGGCGATGCAGAGCAAGGTGGTTGCCAGATCCGGTGCGATGGCCAGCATTATTTCAGCTTGTACAGCCGGTTTTCCAAGGTTTTTCCGTCGGTGACCTGGTCCAGCCGATTGCCAATGGCATCGCCCAGTTTCAGCAGGCGGTCATCGGGTGCCGGATGGGTTTTGAACAGCAGCGCGACGCTGCCATCATCTTTGGCGACATGGCCGATTTCCTGCAATACATCGACCAGACCGTATGCATCGTAGCCGGCACGGGCAGCCAGCACGATGCCCATGCGGTCGGCTTCGAACTCCGCATCCTTGTCCAGCCCGCGAGCAAGAATCTCCGCACCGCTGCCGATGAGCTTTTTGACGTTCTTGTTGTCCTTGCCTAGCTTGTCGCCCAGCGTGCCTGCGCCAATATCCAACAGCTGCGACTTTTGCAGCACTTTCAGGTGATGCTTCTGCACGACGTGTTCGATTTCGTGCGCCAGTACGCCGGCCAGCTGTGCTTCGCTGGCGAGTTTGCGGTACAGCCCCCTAGTGAGTACGACATAGCCGCCAGGGGCGGCGAAAGCGTTGATGTCCTCGCTTTCAATCACGCCAAAATGCCAGGGCAGGTCGGGGCGCTCGCTTTGCAGTGCCACCCAGCGGCCGACCTTGTTGACGTATTGTTGCAGCGCGGCATCTTTCACCAGCGGTGATGCACCCAGCAAATTGCCGGTGATCTCGCGGCCGATGCTGATTTCGTCCTTTTCCGAGGTGCCGCCCAGATTCAGGGGCTTGCCATCCTTGGTAATGCCCTTGAGTGTCTTGCCGAGGTCGAGCGCCAGTGCCGGCCATGCGCTTAATGCCAGTACCACGCCGGCGATGAGCAAGCGCCGGGAAAAAGTATGTATGGCGGTGTTGTTCATCGTGGGAATCCTTGCGATGTCGGCTGTTCAGTCGTTGGCGCGTCGCCTGTCGGCGCGGGCAGATAATTCAGCTGGCGCGCCTGCAGACCGGCAGTCCCGGCAAACTGTTTTGCCGTATCGGCGCTGATGGTGTTTCCTTCCATCAGCTTGATTTCGCTTTCGCTGAACTTTGCGGCTTTCAGCTCTTCTTCATTCAAGCCGCGGATCCCCGTGGTGGAAACCACCTGCCCGGTACCTGCCCGGCCAGTGGCGAGCCCCTGCAGCCCACTGCTGCCGGTTTTTGCAGCCTGGCCACGCTTGACCGACAGCATGCGTACCCAGCCACTACCGCCGGGGGTTTTGACTTTGAGCCAGGCACCTTTTTTCTCGAGGATATCCACCTTGTCGTCACGTTTGAGGTTGCCGGCAGCCGCCGCGTCGGAATAGGGCTCCTTGCGCAGGGTATCGTTCTTGAGCGCAGTGCCGCTTTCACCTGCCAGGGCGCTTATTGAAAAAGCCGCCAGCATGAGCCATAACATTCGTTTCACAGCGTTTCTCTTTCCCGTTCCAGTTGGATAATGGCTTGCGCAAACAGTCGACGCCACTGCGCTGCCGTATCTTGCGCAAGGTTCAATTGCGATTGTAGCAGGGTGTGGCGTGTTGCATTGATCGCGATACCTTGTCGTTTGATGATGCTTGGCAACATCTGTGCAAGTTGCGCCGCATCATGTTTTGCCAGGTCGTGGGGCTGCATCCAGGTGATCAGCAGCACATCGCTGAACAGCCCCCAGACGCCGGTTTGCGTGCCTTTCATGAACTCGACCTTGCGCGGGATGCCGGGCAGGCGTTCGATGGATCGCGCCAGTTTCTTCAAGTGAGCATCCGTGAGCGAAAAACGGGATTCCGGCAGGATGGGCATGATGGTGACATGAGTATCGCTGTTCGGTGCCGGCGTTTGGGCCAGTTCGCGCTGCATGGCGTGTTCGGTGGCTACCGCATAGATTTTTGCAATACTGAAATAGGCCACCGCCCAGGTCACGGGGCCGGTCAGATCCAGATAGAAATTGGAAATATTCAGGCCGATATAGGAAACGGCCAGCAAGCCGATTTGCGAAAAACCGAATATCTTGTCGAAACGTTCGCGCTCCACGTTGCGGAAAAATGCGCCGGCGGTCAGCCAGACCAGCAGCAGCGCCAGCGCCACGTAGGATGTTGTGCCGCGCCATACCCGCAGATGGTCGCCGTGGCGGAGGTTGTCGATGGCCGTGGCGAGGATTTCCACCCCGGGGAACACCTTGGCCACCGGCGTGGCTTTCAGGTCGAACAGGCTGGAGGCGGTGGAGCCGATGATGACGATTTTGTTGCTGAACTCGGTTGCCGGGCGCTTCGGGTTTTTTGCAGTGAGGTCGTTGAATACGTCGCTGAAGCTCACGTAATGATAGGTGAACGGAGCGCCGCGCCAGTTGAGCAGCATGTTTTTCTCCGTCAGTGCCGGCGCCCCTGCCGACTGGCTGACCAGTAGCGGCAGCGATGGCAGTTTCCAGCCGTTTTCATCATGGAACAAGCGATATTCGCGGCTGATGCCGTCTGCGTCCGGATATACATTGTGGGTGCCGATGCGCCCCGGTTTTAATGCATTTTCGAAAAAAGGCAGCGTTACGGCAATGGTGGCGTTGGGGTCGGCGCCGGGCATTGGAGTCACGCCGGGAAGCATGGACGGCTTCAGCTGGCTGAGTTTGTCCTGGCTGGGCGGCAGACGCAGCAGCGGAAAAAACACATTGTCCAGGCCGCCGATGGTTTCGTTGAAATAGGCATCGCTGTCCGGGTTGTAAACATCGGCATCGGCGAACAGGATGTCGAATACCACGGCTTTAGGCTGCTGTTTTTCTATGGCCTCGACGAATTCGGCGAATACCTGGCGCGGCCAGGGGTAGCGCCCGTATTCCGGTGCCAGCGCGGCCAGGCTGGCTTCGTTGACATCGACGATGACGATTTCCGGGTCCGGCTTGGGCAGGTGGATGCGATTGC
>JABLTH010026176.1_pt1 | contig 31696 bp, 26 predicted proteins | sample 7875711 | NCBI WGS metagenome assembly JABLTH01 (sample SAMN14941262, study PRJNA633318) | bioreactor metagenome | isolation source: bioreactor | place: China | collected 2019-03-05 | reverse complement strand
TACGGCTCCCTCCACGAACCCCAACGAGATCCTTTTCAACCCTGAACTCCCACTATCCGTGGTCTAGAAGTGGGGAGGACGTCACCGCAAGAAAGTTGCTCAAGTCGAAGAAGGTGTAATCAGGGTGGCTGACTTGAGACGGCAAGCGCTGGGTATGGTGATTGAATGGGCGCCCGCACCCCCCACCTCACCGACGCGCTGACCGCCTTCATCGCGAAGCAGAAGGTCTTCTTCGTCGCCTCGGCGCCGCTTTCCCCCGACGGCCACGTGAACCTCTCCCCCAAGGGTCTGGACGCCTTCCGGGTGCTGTCGCCGACGCGGGTGGCGTACCTGGATCTCACGGGGAGCGGCAACGAGACGGCGGCGCACGTGCTGGAGAACGGGCGCATCACGCTGATGTTCTGCGCCTTCGAGGAGCCGCCGCTGATCCTGCGGATCTACGGCACCGGGCGCGCGGTGCGGCCTTCGAATGCGGACTGGGCGGAGCTTTCCGCGCACTTCGAGCTGCTGCCCGGCACGCGGCAGATCCTCGACATCGCCATCCGCGAGGTCCAGACCTCCTGCGGCCACGGCGTGCCCCTCATGGCCTTCGAAGGCCACCGCACGCGCATCCCCGCCTGGGCCGAATCCAAGGGCGAAGAGGGCATGGAGGCCTACCGCGCGGCGAAGAACCGCCTGAGCCTCGACGGCCTGCCCACTTCGATCCCCTGACATGGACGAACTCTACGGCCTCCTCCTCGACCTGCTGCCGCGCCTGCGGGAGGCGGGGCACCGGGCGGCCGCGAGCGAACTGCTCGCCGCCCTCACCCAGGCCTGCACGCCCCTCGAGGTCCTGGACCGGCTCCGCAGCGCCCTCGCCGAGCTGCCCGACAGCCTCGACCCCGAAGCCCGGGCCCTGGTGCGGGGGATCCAGGCCACCCTCGAGATCCTGTGGGCGGAGCACCATCGGTGACCACCGGCCGCTTCGCGCCGTCCCCCACCGGCGTCCTGCACCTGGGCAACCTGCGCACGGCGCTGGCGTCCTGGCTCTCTGTGAAATCGCAAGGCGGACGCTGGATCGTCCGCATGGAGGATGTGGACGGCCCGCGCTGCCGGCGCGAGTTCGGCGAGCGGCAACTGCGGGACCTCGCCGCCCTGGGCCTCGAATCCGACGCTCCGGTGGCCTGGCAGTCGGACCGCAGCGAGGCCTACCGCGCCGCCCTGGACGATCTCCGCGCCGCCGGCCGCCTCTACCCCTGCGCCTGCTCCCGCAGGGACCTCGCCCTGCTGGCGTCGGCCCCCCACGCCGACGAGGGCCTGCGGCCCTATCCCGGCCGCTGCCGCGATCGCGCCTGGGAGGGCTTCGACCGCGCCCTGCGCCTGCGGCTGCCCGAGGGCGCTGTCGCCTGGGATGACCTTCTCCTGGGTCCCCAGCGCGACGATCCCGCCGCCCTCACCGGCGACCCGCTCCTCTTCCGCCGGGACGGCTGCTTCGCCTACCACCTCGCCGTGGTGGTGGACGACGGCGCCCAGGGCGTCACCGAAGTGGTCCGCGGCGCCGACCTCCGGAGCGTCACCGCCACCCAGATCCGCCTCCAGGAGGCCCTGGGCCTGCCGCGCCCGACCTACGCCCACCTCGGCCTCGTCACCGGGCCCGACGGCGCGCGCATGGGCAAGCGCGGCGGCGCGCTCGGGCTCGAGGAACTCGCCGCGAAGGGCGTGGGCATTCCCCAGGTCCTCGGCTGGCTGGGCTGGTCCCTGGGCTGCCTGGACCGGTCCGAGGCCTGCGCGGCCTCGGACCTGGTGCCCCGCTTCGCCTGGTCCCGGGTTCCCGCCGGGGAGGTCCGGGCGGACTTGCCGGGATGTGAAGGTCCCTGACGGTCCCGCCCGCTTCAGGGCATCCTGGCAACCCGGAGGTTCCCATGGGCGACGTGCTGCGGTTGGCGTTCGACGAGGCCCTGGCCTTCCGCCGGGCCCTGCCCGAGCGGCCCGTGGGCGCCCGGGCCACCCTGGAGCAGCTGCGGTCGGCCCTGGACCGGCCCCTGCCGGAGACCGGCGCCGACCCCGCGGCGGTGATCGCGGACCTCGCCAGGGACGCCGAGCCCGGGCTGATCGGCGAGCCCGGTCCCCGCTTCTTCGGCTACGTCATCGGCGGCAGCTCGGAGGCGGCCCTGGGCGCCGACTGGCTCGCCTCCGCCTGGGACCAGAACGCCGGCCTCTACTCCGCGGCCCCCGCCGCCATGGTGGTGGAGGAGACCGCCGCGCGGTGGATCCTCGAGCTGCTGGGCCTGCCCCCGCAGAGCGGCGTGGGCTTCGTCACGGGCTGCCAGATGGCCCATTTCACCTGCCTCGCGGCGGCCCGGGACGAGGTGCTCCGCCGCGCCGGGTGGGACGCCGTGGCCCAGGGCCTCCAGGGCGCGCCGGAGGTGCGGGTCATCGCCGGGGAGGAGGTGCACATCACCGTGCCCCGGGCCCTGCGCTTCCTCGGCCTGGGGGACCGCCGCCTGGCCAAGGTGGCCGCAGACGGCCAGGGCCGCATGCGCCCCGAGGCGCTGGAGGAGGCCCTGGCGGCCGCCTCCGGCCCCGCCATCGTCTGCGCCCAGGCCGGGGACGTGAACACCGGCGCCTTCGATCCCCTGGAGCCCATCGCCGACCTCTGCGCGCGCCACGGCGCATGGCTCCATGTGGACGGGGCCTTCGGGCTCTGGGCCCGCGCTGTGCCCGGGCTCAGGCCCCTGGCCGCCGGCGCCGAGCGCGCCGATTCCTGGGCCACCGACGCCCACAAGTGGATGAACGTGCCCTACGACTCGGGCATCGCCATCGTGAAGGACGCATCGGCCCACGCGCGATCCATGACCGCCCGGGCGGCCTACCTCATCCAGTCCGAAGGCGCCGCCCGGGACGCCGTGGACTGGGTGCCCGAGTTCTCCCGCCGCGCCCGGGGCTTCCCCCTCTATGCCCAGCTCCGCGCCCTGGGGCGCCAGGGCGTCGCGGACCTGGTGGGGGGGAGCTGCGCCCTCGCCCGCCGGGCCGCCGAGGGCTTCGCGCGCATCCCCGGGGCCGCCGTGCTGAACGAGGTGGTGCTCAACCAGGTGCTGGTGGCCTTCAGGCCCCCCGAAGGCGCGGATCCGGCAGCGCACCTGAACGCCCTGGTGGCCCGCATCCAGGCCGAGGGGACCTGCTGGGCCTCCGGCAGCGCCTGGAAGGGCCGGCCCGTCCTGCGCTTCTCCGTCTGCGGCCAGGACACCACCGAGGCCGACATCGACCGGTCCGTGGCGGCCATCGCCCGGGCGGCGACGGGCTGAGCGCGGCCCTCCGGCGGGGGCGGAGCGGGTGGCTCAGGGGACCCTACCCTGGGTAGACTTCCCGGCGTTGGCCCACCCGACCCCTCACCCTGGAACGACTCCATGACCTACGCCGCCGTCACTGGAGGGGGGAAGTGCCTTCCCCCCTCCGTGCTCAGCAACGAGGACCTGTCCACCTTCCTGGACACCACCGACGAATGGATCACCACCCGCACGGGGATGAAGGAGCGGCGGATCTCCCACGTGGACAGCGTCACCCTGGCCACAGTGGCGGCCTCCCGCGCCCTGGCCTGCGCGGGACTCGAACCCGGCGACCTCGACCTGGTGGTCTTCGGGAGCTGCAGCGGGGCCGACCAGATCCCCAACAGCGCCTCCGGCGTGCAGCTGGCCCTGGGGGCCACCCGGGCCGCCGCCATGGACCTCAACACCGCCTGCACCAGCTTCCTCTATGGCCTCTCCGCGGCCAGCGCCATGATCCGCGCCGGCACCGTCCGAAATGCCGTGGTGATCGGGGTCGAGGTCATCTCGGTGGGGATGGACTGGAGCAACCGCAACGTCGCCGTGCTCTTCGGCGACGGGGCCGCGGCGCTGGTGCTGCAGGCCTCGGACCGGGAGGAGGGCCTGCTCGGCAGCGTGCTGGGCTGCGACGCCGAGGCCCGGGAGATCCTCCAGGTGCGCGGCATGGGCTGCCGCTGGTTCCACCGCGGCATCGCCTACGGCGACACCGCCTGGGACTTCGACGGCCAGGAGATCTTCCGGCGCGCGGTGAAGGCGATGTCCGCCGCCTCGGTGGAGGTGCTCGAGCGCTGCGGCCTCGCGCCGGAGGCCGTGGACCTGGTGGTGCCCCACCAGGCCAACCTGCGGATCATCGAGGCGGTGGCGAAGTACGCCCGCGTGCCCATGGAGAAGGTGTTCCTCACGGTCCAGCGCTACGGCAACATGAGCGCGGCCACCGTGCCCGTGGCCCTGGTGGAGGCCGTGGAGGCGGGCCGCATCGCTCCCGGGAGCCGCATCCTGATGCCCGCCTTCGGGGCGGGGCTCACCTGGTGCGCCCACCTGCTGGCCTGGGGGACGCGGACCACGCCCCTGGGGACCTCGGCCCTCGAGCTTCCGCCCTGCGAGGGATCGGCCCTGGACCTGGTGAACGCCCTGCGCGCGGAGCAGGAGCCCCAGGACCGCAGCCGGCGCGGCCTCGAGCCCCGGCCCCTCCCGGGAGTTCCCGGCTAGGCCGGCCTCAGGGCTCGTCGCTGCCCTCGTTGACGTTCTCGAAGAGGATGGTGGAGAGGTAGCGCTCGCCGGTGTCGGGGAGCATGGCGAGGATGACGTCGCCAGGCTTGGCCTGCTTCGCCACCTCCAGGGCCGCGGCGAAGGTGCCGCCGGCGCTGATGCCGCAGAAGATGCCCTCCTCCTTCGCCAGGCGCTGGGCGGTGTCCCGGGCCAGGAGGTCGGCCACGGGCAGGATCTGGTGGGGCACGGCGCGGTTCAGCACGGAAGGCACGAAGTCCGGCGTCCAGCCCTGGATCTTGTGGGGCGCCCAGGGCTGGTCCTTCAGCAGGGAGGCGCCCTCGGGCTCCGTGGCCACGATGCGCACCTCGGGCCGGGCGGCGCGGAGCACCTCGCCCACGCCCGTCAGAGTCCCGCCCGTGCCCCAGCCGCTCACGAACCAGTCCAGGCGCCGGCCGGCGAAGTCCGAGAGGATCTCGGCGGCGGTGGTCTGGCGGTGGTAGGCGGGATTGGCGGGGTTGTCGAACTGCCGCGCCAGGAAGGCGCCATGCTTGGCCGCGTATTCCTCGGCCACCTTCACCATCCCGCTGGCGCGGTTGGCCGCCGGAGTGAGGATGACCTTCGCGCCGTAGGCCCGCATGAGCTTGCGCCGCTCGATGGAGAAGGAGTCCGCCATGAAGGCCACGAAGGGGTAGCCCCGGGCGGCGCAGACCATGGCCAGGGCGACGCCCGTATTGCCGGAGGTGGCTTCCACCACCATCTGGCCGGGCTTCAGCTCCCCCCGGGCCTCGGCGTCCAGGATGATGGCCAGGGCCAGCCGGTCCTTCACCGAGCCGCCGGGGTTGAAGGCCTCCACCTTCACGTACATCTCGACCCCCTCGGGGGCGATGCGGTTCACGCGCACGACGGGGGTGCGGCCGATGGTGTCGAGGATGCTGCTGTAGATCATGGGCTCTCCAAGGAGGGGAGCGCCATTCTGCCTCGGCTCCCGGGCCCGAACCAAGGAGGCATTCCTCCCGTTGATGGGCCCATCACGGCGGAGGGTACCCCCGGGGGAGAGGCTGAGGAGCCGGCAGGCGCGAATGCATTTTATTTATTAATATTAATTAATTTATATAATTTTCAGAACTCTTGACGATCTTAGCCATTAAGACTAATACTTTCTTCGCGCAACCGAGCGCATTTGCTTTGGAGGACACCATGATGAACCTTCTGACCCGTCCCGCCCGTACGGCCACGGTCCAGACGCCGGTTTTGGAGCCCTTCCGGGTCATGCGGGACCTGCTGCGCTGGGATCCCCTTCGGGATGCCGCCTGGAGCTACGAAGGCAACCCCCTCTTCTCACCGGCCTTCGACGTGAAGGAGACCGCCTCAGCCTATGTCTTTAAGGCGGACCTTCCGGGCATCAAGCTCGAGGACCTGGACATTCAGGTGCTCGGCAGCCGTATCACCCTGTCCGGTCGTCGCGAGGGGGAAGCCAAGGAGGAGCAGGAGACCTGGCATCTCGCGGAAAGGAGCCACGGCAACTTCAGCCGCAGCTTCACCCTGCCCGAGGACATCGATGCCGGGCAGGTGGAGGCGAGGCTCGAGCAGGGCGTCCTGACCCTGACCGTGGCCAAGAGCCCCGCCGCCCAGCCCCAAAAGATCCGGGTCCAGGCCGGGAACTGAGGCCCTTGGAGGCAAAAAATGAAAAGCCCGGCCTCGGCCGGGCTTTTTCGCGTTCGGAGCGGACCTTAGAGCGCGTTGACCTTGGTGGTCAGGCGGCTCTTGTGCCGGTTGGCGGCGTTCTTGTGGATGATGCCCTTCTTGGCGGCCTTGTCCACCACGCCCACGATGCCGGGCAGCGCGGCGGCGGCCTCGGTCTTGCTGCCGGCCTCGACGACGGCCATGAACTTCTTCAGGGCGGTGCGCAGGGTGGAGCGGTTGGCGCGGTTGCGCAGGCGGGCCTCCGCATCGCGGCGGGCCTTCTTGGCAGCGGACTTGTGGTTGGCCATGCGGGACTCCAGGGTCGTCACGGGGGCGCCCGGTGGGCCGGACGCGAAGGGAAATCGTAGCGCAAAGGGCTGGAAGTTCAAGGGGAAAAAGGGCCCGGTCCGGGCCCATTCGGGGCTTCCCAGGCCCGGGGCGGGCGTGGAAACTGGAGGAGGCCCCGGTCCCCGGTGATCAGGATTTGAGGGACAGGCGGCATGGAACGCATTCGGGAAGCCTTTGAAAGAGCCTTGGGCGCGGCCTTGCCGGGCCAGGACATCCTCCTCGAGCGCCCCAGGAGCGGCGAGCTCGGGGACCTCGCCTTCCCCTGCTTCCGGGTGGCCAAGGCCCTCGGGAAGAACCCCGCGGCCCTGGCCCTGGAACTTGCCTCGGCGGTGCAGGTCGAGGGGGCCGAGATCCTCGCCGCAGGCCCCTACCTCAACCTGAAGCTCCGCCCCGAGGCCCGGGCCCGGGAGGTGCTGGGAGCCCTGCTCTCGGGCCGCCCCTACGGCGCCGGGGAGCCCACGGGGAAGAAGGTCATCGTCGAGTACAGTTCGCCCAACATCGCGAAGCTCTTCACCATCGGCCACCTGCGCTCCACGATGATCGGCCACGGCCTGGTGCAGGCCCACCGCTACCTCGGCCATGAGGTGATCCGCCTCAACCACCTGGGGGACTGGGGCACCCAGTTCGGGACTCTGCTGGCCGCCTACAAGCGCTGGGCCGAAGCGGACAATCCCCAGCTCACGGAGGACTTCGGCTGGGCCGCGGACATCCCCGAGAAGCGCCGCACACCTCTCTTCCGCCTGTTCCAGCTCTACGTCCGCTTCCACGACGAGGAGCGGGAGAGCCCCGAGATGCGCGACGAGGCGCGGGACTGGTTCCGCCGCCTGGAGGCGGGCGACGCCGAGGCCCGCAGGCTCTGGGCCTGGTTCCGGGAGATCTCCCTGGTGGAGTTCCAGCGCATCTACGACCGCCTGGGCGTGGGCTTCGACACCCTGGAGCAGGGCGAGGCCTTCTACGAGTCCATGCTGGGCACCGTGCTGAAGCGCCTGGAGGACGCGGGCCTGATGGTGGAGGGCGAAGGCGGGGCCAAGATCGTGGACCTGTCCGACGCGGGGATCGAGACGCCCATGATCGTCCAGAAGGGCGACGGGGCGAGCATCTACGCGACCCGCGACCTGGCCCAGGTGACCTACCGCAAGGGGGCCTACGCCTTCGACCGCTGCATCTACGTCATCGGCGGCGAGCAGACCCTCCACATGGCGCAGATCTTCGCCACGGTGGAGAAGCTGGACCCCTGGTTCAAGGGCCGGCTGGTGCACACCCCCTTCGGCCTGATCCGCCTGCCCGAGGGGAAGATGAGCACCCGCAAGGGCAACGTCATCTTCCTGGAGGACGTGCTGGACGAGGCCCGGGACCGCGTGCTGGCGGTGATCGAGGAGAAGAACCCCGACCTCAAGGACAAGGCCGGGGTGGCCGAGATGCTGGGCATGGGGGCGGTGCTCTTCTTCAACGCCATGAACGACCGCATCAAGCCCATCACCTTCGAGTGGGACCGGGTCATCGCCCTGGACGGGGACACGGGCCCCTACGTGCAGTACGCCCACGCCCGCATCTGCTCGGTGCTCCGCAAGGCGGGCGCCACCGGCGAAGCCGGCGAGTTCCGGTGGGCGGACCATGGCCGCCCTGGGCCGCACCGCGGCCAGGACACGGCGGTGGTGCCCTACGGCGCCTGTGGCGTGCCCGCGGATCTCGCCGGCCTGGAAGCCCCGGAGGCGCAGGCCCTGCTCTTCGAACTCGCCGGGCTGCCCGCCGCCATCCGCGCGGTGCAGGAGCAGCTCATGGGCACGGCCCTGGCCCGCCAGCTCCTGGCCATCGCCCGGGCCTTCTCGGGCTTCTACACCAACTGCCCCGTCCTCTGGGAGGAGAACAGCCCCGAGGTCCGCGAGGCGCGCCTGGCCCTCTGCGTCGCCACCGCCCGGGCCCTGCGCCAGGGCCTCTTCCTGCTCGGCATCCACGCTCCGGAGGAAATGTGACACCCGGCATCACCAAGGACCTCGGCCCCATCCAGGCCAAGTTCATCTTCGTCACCGGCGGCGTGCTGAGCTCCCTGGGCAAGGGCATCGCCGCGGCCAGCCTCGGCGCCCTGCTGGAGGCGCGGGGGCTGAAGGTGACGCTGATGAAGATGGACCCCTACCTCAACGTGGATCCGGGCACCATGTCGCCCTTCCAGCACGGCGAGGTCTTCGTCACCGACGACGGCGCCGAGACCGACCTGGACCTGGGGCACTACGAGCGCTTCACCAGCGTGCCCACCACGCGGAACCACACCATCACCACAGGCAAGATCTACAACACCGTGATCCAGAAGGAGCGCCGGGGCGACTACCTGGGCAAGACGGTGCAGGTGATCCCCCACATCACCGACGAGATCAAGGCCACCATGAAGAAGGTGGCCAAGGACGTGGACGTGGTGATCGTCGAGATCGGCGGCACCGTGGGCGACATCGAGAGCCAGCCCTTCCTGGAGGCCATCCGCCAGTGGAAGCTCGAGGCGGGCCTGGACGAGCGCATGAAGGCCAACGCCATCAACATGCACCTCACCTACGTGCCCTACATCCGCGCCGCCGGGGAGCTGAAGTCCAAGCCCACCCAGCACAGCGTGAAGGAGCTGCGGGCCCTGGGCATCCAGCCCGACGTGCTGCTCTGCCGGGCGGAGCAGGAGATCCCGAGGGACCTGAAGGACAAGATCGCGCTGTTCTGCTCGGTGACGCCCGACGCGGTGTTCAGCGCCAAGGACGCCAGCACCATCTACGAGGTCCCGCTCAACCTCCACGCCGAGGGCCTCGACGCGAAGGTGGCGGCCCTGCTGGGGCTGGAGGAGCGGGAACCGGACCTCGCGGCCTGGACCGACCTCATGCACCGCATCCGCAACCCCAAGGGCAGCGTGCGCATCGCGGTGGTGGGGAAGTACGTGGAGTTCAAGGAGAGCTACAAGAGCCTCACGGAGGCCCTGCATCACGCGGGCTACGGCCTGGAGCTGCAGGTGGACCTCCAGTGGGTGGAGGCCGAGCAGCTCGAGGGCACGGATCCGGCGGAGGTCCTGAAGGACTGCCAGGGCATCCTGGTGCCCGGCGGCTTCGGCATCCGCGGGACGCGGGGCATGATCGAGGCCATCCAGTACGCCCGGGAGCGGAAGATCCCCTTCTTCGGCATCTGCCTCGGCATGCAGATGGCGAGCATCGAGTTCGCCCGCAACGCCTGCGGGCTGGAAGGCGCGGACAGCACCGAGTTCGACGACAGCCCGAGGCACCGCGTGATCTTCAAGCTCCGGGAGCTGGTGGACGTGGAGGAGCTGGGCGGGACCATGCGCCTGGGGGCCTACGCCTGCAACCTCGAGCCGGGCAGCTTCGCCGCCGGGGCCTACGGCGCCCTGGAGATCAGCGAGCGCCACCGGCACCGCTACGAGTTCAACCAGGCGGAGTACCGCGCCCCCCTGGAGGCCAAGGGCCTCGCCTTCACCGGCCTCAGCCCCGACGGCACCTTCGTGGAGATCGTGGAGATCCCCGACCATCCCTACTTCCTCGCCTGCCAGTTCCATCCCGAGTTCAAGTCCAAGCCCCTGGCGCCCCACCCGCTCTTCACGGCCTTCGTGAAGGCGAGCGCGGCCCAGGGCTGACGCCGAGGCATCCATGACCGCCACCCTCGACAAGCGCTGCATCGACACCCTCCGCGTCCTGGCCATGGACGGCGTGCAGGCGGCCAACAGCGGCCACCCGGGCACGCCGATGGCCCTCGCGCCGGCGGCCTACACGCTGTGGACGAAGGTCCTCAAGCACAACCCGGCCAATCCCGCGTGGTGGGACCGGGACCGCTTCGTGCTCTCCTGCGGCCACGCCTCCATGCTGATCTACGGCCTGCTGCACCTCACGGGCTACGGCCTCTCCCTCGAGGACCTGAAGAACTTCCGACAGTGGGGCTCCCCCACCGCCGGCCACCCGGAGTTCGGCCACTGCCCGGGGGTGGAGACCACCACGGGCCCCCTGGGCCAGGGCATCGGCAACGCCGTGGGCATGGCCCTGGCCGAGCGCGTGCTGGCCTCGAAGTTCAACCGCCCCGGCCACGCCATCGTGGACCACCGGACCTTCGTCTTCGCCAGCGACGGCGACCTCATGGAGGGCGTGGCCCAGGAGGCGGCCAGCCTGGCCGGGCACCTGAAGCTGGGCAAGCTCGTGGTGCTCTGGGACAACAACAAGATCACCATCGAGGGCAGCACCGACCTGGCCTTCACCGAGGACGTGGGCAAGGCCTTCGAGGCCAAGGGCTGGCGGGTTCTGAAGGTGGCGGATGGCGAGGACCTCGCGGCGCTGCAGGCGGCCTTCGACGCGGGCGTCCACGGGGATGGCCGTCCCACCCTCATCGATTGCCGCACCATCATCGGCTTCCCGGCCCCCACCAAGCAGAACACCCACCACGCCCACGGCGCACCCCTGGGCACGGAGGAGGTGGCCGCCACGAAGAAGGTCCTGGGCTGGGATCCGGACAGCCGCTTCCACGTCCCCGCCGAGGCCCTGGAGCACTGGCGCCTGGCGGTGGAGCTGGGGTCCGAGCGGGAAAAGGAGTGGCAGGCCCGCTTCGAGGCCTACCGCGCGGCGCACCCCGAGCTCGCCGCGGAGCTGGAGCGCTGGATGTCCGGCCAGGCCGGCGAAGTGTCCACGGCCGTGCCCGCCTTCACGGCCAGCGATAAGCTCGCCACCCGCGAGGCCAGCGGCAAGGTGCTGAACGCCATCGCTTCTGCGGTCCCGAACCTCATGGGGGGCAGCGCGGACCTGGCGGGCTCCAACAACTCGGACATCAAGGGGGCCGGGGACTTCTCCGCGACGGAGCACGGCCGCAACCTCCACTTCGGTGTCCGGGAGCACGGCATGGGCGCCATCCTCAACGGCATGGCCCTGCACGGCGGCCTGCGGCCCTACGGCGCGACCTTCCTCCAGTTCGCCGACTACATGCGCGGGTCCATCCGCCTGGCGGCCCTGATGAACCTGCCGGTCATCTACCTCTTCACCCACGACAGCATCGGCCTGGGGGAGGACGGCCCGACCCACCAGCCCGTGGAGCACCTCGCGTCGCTGAGGGCCATCCCGAACCTGGACGTGATCCGCCCCTGCGACGCCTGCGAGACCGCCGAGGCCTGGAAGGCGGCCCTGGCCCGCACCGACGGCCCCACGGCGCTGATCCTCTCACGGCAGAAGCTGCCCACCGTGAGCGAAGGCAAGGCGAGCGGCCTGCAGCAGGGCGCCTACGTCCTGGCGGAGGCCGCCGGCGCGAAGGTGCAGCTGGTCGCCACGGGCTCCGAGGTCGCCCTGGCCCTGGATGCGAAAAAGGCGCTCGACGCCGAAGGGATTCCCACCCGGGTGGTGTCCATGCCGAGCTGGGAACGCTTCGAGGCCCTGCCGGCGGGCGAGCGGGACAAGGTTCTCGTTCCCGGCCTGAAGACCCTCTCCATCGAGGCCGCCAGCACCTTCGGCTGGGCCCGCTGGGCCGACGCCTCCGTGGGCCTCGACACCTTCGGCGCCTCGGCCCCGGCGGAGGTGCTCTTCGAGAAGTTCGGTTTCACCGTGGCGAATGTCACAGACCGGGCCCGGGAGCTGACTAGCCTCTAGGCATGGACCTGCGCGCGGTCACCACCCTGGACCAGCTCAGGAACGCCCCCTACGACCTGCCCTCCACCCTCGTGGAGACGGCGGAGAACCAGGAAGGCCGGGGGGAGCGCTGGGCGGTGTTCCTCTACGAGCGGAACGGCCGGGAGATCTGGACCCTGGTGATGGAGGAGGACCGCGCCGCCATCCAGTGGCGCGAGGGCGAGCCCTTCCACGGGGAATGGGTCCGGGAGCGGGCTGCGGTGCGCATGGACGAGGAGCCCGAGGTGGGGCTCTTCAGCCTGGAGGGCCGCCGGCTCCCCGAGGACCCCTTCAACGACGAGGACGAGGAGGGCGGCACCTACGACCCGGCCTTCGGGAAGAAGGACAAGCTGAACATCTGAGCCTCAGCCCGCCTGCAGGGGGTGTTCCGCGCGGAGCGCCGCCAGGATGGTCAGCACCTCCCCGTCCTCCGGCCGCTCGTCGGCGCGCTTGGCGCAGAGGCGCTCCACGAGGCGGATGAGGCGGGGCGGCGCGTCGGGGCGTAGGGCGTGGAGGTCCGGCAGGGGCGCGCTGCGGTGCTGGTCCAGCACGTGGAAGGCCGTGTCGCCCTTGAAGGGGACGCTGCCGGTGAGCATCTCGAAGAGGATGATCCCCAGGGCGTAGCGGTCCGCGGGCGGGCCCACCTTGGGGCTCACGATGGCCTCCGGGGCGCTGTAGTTCGGCGTGCCGATGAAGACCGTGGTGCTGGTCATGGAGCTGTCGATGACCCGCGCGATGCCGAAGTCCATCACCTGGGCGCCCATCTCCCCGAGCATCACGTTGGCAGGCTTGAGGTCCCGGTGCACCACGCCCTTGTTGTGGGCGTGGGCGATGGCCTCGGCGATGTCGGCGGCGATGTGGATCAGTTCGGGCAGGCCGATGAGGCCCCCGTGCTCCCGGAAGGCTTCGAGGTGCGATTCCAGCGTCGTGCCGCGCACGAGGGTCATGGCGATCCACGCGTCGCCCTCGGTGGGGCCGGGATCGAGGATGCGCACGATGCGCGGATGGTCCAGCACCGCCCCCAGCTCGGCCTCCCGCCGGAAGCGGGCCAGGAAGTCCGGATCGATGACGATGTGGGGGTGCGGGATCTTCACCGCCACCTCGGTGCCGTCCTGCTCGTGCACCGCCAGGTACGTGGTCGCGCAGCCGCCCCGGCCCAGCACCTGGGAGATCACGTAGGGGCCCACCTTGCGGGTGATGGCCTGGTCCGCCCGGGCGGCCAGCACGGTCTCGTCGGCGCCGCCGGTGGTGGCGCCACGGGTGCTGCCCCGGGTGTTGGCGCCCAGGTCCACGCCGTAGGGGTTCGAGGCGGCGCGGCCGACGGGGCCCGAAGGGAGGCGCGGGCTGCGCCGGCGCGCCAGGAGGCCCGCGGCGCCCAGCAGGGCCAGCAGGCCCCCGCCGCCGGCGATCCAGGGCCAGGGCAGGGGCGCGGGCTGCGGGGGCGGAGCACCTTGGCTGGGGGAGGCTTCCTTCGTCGCCGGAGTCGTAGCAGCAGGCGCGGCCGCCGGGGCGGGTTCAGGCGCGCGCGGGGTCGTAGCGGGGCCGGGCGTGGCCGGTGCCGCCGCGGGAGGCCGGCCCGTGCTCGCAGCCGGGGCCGATGCCGGGGGCGACGGCTTCACCTCCGTGGCGGGGGCCAACTGGGGCTTCGGCGTCGCGGGGGCGGGGACCGGCGCGGGATCGGCGGGTCTGGGGACGGGCCTGGGGTCCTCGGCCCGGGGGGCTTCTTTGGGCCGCGCCGCCTCCCGGGCCTTCGCGAGGCGCTGCTGCAGGGCCTCCCGGACGACGGCGGGCTCGGCGTTGAAGCGCGCCGAGGCCTGGAGGGCCCGGTCGGCGGTGTCCAGCTCCCCGAGCGCCAGGGCGCACTCGGCGATCTTGAGGTGGGGATGGTAGGCGGCCAGGAAGTTCAGCCCGTAGGTCTTCACCTTCGCCCCGGGCTCCGGGCGCTTGGCGGCGGCGGCCTGGAAGGCCGCCAGGGCCGTCTTCAGGTCCCCCCGGGCCTGGGCCGCGAGGCCGTCCTCGTAGGCGGCGTAGAAGGTGCCCCAGCCCTGGGCGAGGGCGGGCGTCGCGAGGAGGAGGGCGGCCGCCGGCAGGGGGCCTCGGGAGGTCATGCCCTCACTTTCCCACGAAGAGCCAGTCGATGGCCCTGCGCGCGCGGGGGCCCTTCAGCTGGAGGATGGCCGTGAGGTAGACCCTGCGTTCCCGCAGCTCCTCCCGGCCCACGGCTCCCAGGAACTGGCCGTCCACCAGCAGGATCCTGGAGACGTCGTTCTCGGCCTTGGCGTCCTTGAAGGCCACGTCGAGGGTCAGGGCCTTGAACTTCAGCCCGAAGCCCAGCGTGTAGCCCTTGAGGATGCGCTGCTGCCCGGTGAACCGGTCCACCAGGGGCTGGGGTTCCCGGAAGGCCCCCACGCGGACGGGCACGATGAGGGAATCCCCCAGGTAGGCGATCCATTCGACGCCCCCCCGCAGGTCCTTGGTGTCGGGGGTGCGGGACGACTTCAGGTAGTCGAAGAAGTTCGCGCCGTCCAGGGACAGGTCCTGCACCGGACCGTTGTCGTCCTCGCTGGTGAAGCTGCCGCGGAGCACCGCGCTGGACCAGCGGGTCCGCACCGAATCGGCGGTGAGGGTGAGGCGGTCGTGGGGCTTCCAGGCGAGTCCGAAGCCGATCGCCTCGGGCCAGGCCAGGTCGAGCTGCCCGTCCTGGGCCGGGAACTCCACCGGCTGGTTCTGGGCGTCAAGGGCCCTGAAGCGGCCATTGATCCGGTATTCCGCCCGGAACCCGGTCCGGTAGGCGAGGCCCACGTTGAGCCGCTCGCTGCGCCAGAGGAGCCCAGCGTTCACGTTCACGCCACGGAAGGTGTTGTCCTGGAGGATGTCGAGGAAGGACTGGGAGTCGACGAGGCTCTGGCGGGAGCTCAGGTGCCACTCGCCGCGCCAGAGGTTCACCGAGGCGCCGACAAGCATGCGGGGCGTGAGCTCCATGCCGAAGCCCAGCGAGTAGAGGCTGATGTCCCCTTCCTGGCTCACGGAGTTGTTCAGGGTGCGGAAGGTGGAGGTGCCGGTGGGCCGCACCCTCAGGTCGCGGTTCCCGTCGAAGTTGAAGTCGATGGCCCGCTGGTAGGCGAAGGTGACCACGACGTTGCGCTCGCCGAGCTTGAAGGGGGCGGTGGCCGAGAAGAAGAGGGGCGAGAAGCGGTTGTCCCGGGCGGAGCTGTCCCCGAAGTCGTTGTTGGGGGCCTTGAAGCCCCGGTAGGTCTGGTCCCGGCTCAGGGACTCCGTGACGAGGGAGAACTCCGGGACCAGGAGCTGGGCCAGCCCGGCCGGATTGAAGGACACGGCGGTGGCATCGTCGGACAGGGCCACGAAGGCGCCCCCCAGTCCGATGGCGCGCGAGCCCGCGCCCTGGATCGTGAAGGCGGTCCGGGACTGCTCCGCGATGGTCGCGAAGAGGAAGTTGGTGCCGGAGGTCTGGGCCTGGGCGGCGGAGGCCGCGAGGGCCAAGGCCAGGGGCGTGGCCAGGGTGGCGGGGCGGAGTGCGCGCATCGGTTCCTCGGGATTGTTCCCGGGAGTTTAATGGGTTGGACGCGGCCCGTACACGATCCCATTTCGTGGGATTCCGGATCGTCACGCGACCCGCCGACTCAGGAGGAGTCCTTCAGAGAAGGGTAGGGCGGCGGTGGGCTACCCATGGTTTTGAGATTTGCTTCCATCGGCGAAGGAGGGTGTTGCCCCCCCCTCAATTCTCGATAAGTTGGCCTGGAAATATGCCTGGGACTCCCCCAAAGGTGACGAGATGACTGCAAGATGCCTGACTCCGCTGTTAGCCCTAAGCCTTCTTCAGTACAGCGGCGCGGCAATCGGACAGACCACCCAGGCCTCCGGTAAGCCTTCGGCCCCGAAGGCACCACAGATCCCTCCTGTGGGTGCTGCGCTTTCCCCAAACCAGGCCACCCCAGGCAGCCGCCCGGGGGTTGTCCTGTCCAACCCGAAGGACCACGAGGAGGTCGAAGCCCTTCTCCTGTCCGGGCGTGTCATGCGCACGGGGCAGGATGAAGGGAATGGGCAGTTCTATCTCGTTCAGCCCTCGAAGGTGACCTGGTTCTCGGAAACCCTCGATGGATTCAAGACCACGAAATCGATGTCGTACCCGCCCCCTCCGCACTTCCATGCAGGAAAGGACGTGCTCCCCTTCGTCCTGTCCGAGGACCGGCTGGGATATGTGAGTGACCAGGGACTCTTCGAATGGAGGGCCGGGGAGCCTACGTGGAAGAAGGTCTCGGAGATTCCGAAGGACGCCACATTCAAGTGGGTTCTCCAGGAAGCCGGGGCACTCGAAATGCTCGAGGATCGCCTGGTGATCGTGAACGCAGGGATGAATTTCGTCGAAGAGCGGGACCTCGAAAATTTTAAAGTCTTAAGATCGACGAAATATGAAGGCCTGAGGCCATATGCCACTCCCTTCACGATGCATCCTCAACTTTACAAGAGCAAAGACCAGATCTTCATCTATCTGCCTGGTTCGGGAGCAACATACAGGTACAAGACGACCAATGGCCAACTTGTCCAGCTGAGCGCCCCGTGGGTGGTTATCGGAAAGTAGGGACCGGGAAAGGTTCTCGCCCCCGGGGAGGAGAACCCCCGCGGGAAGGATTCTCCCGCCCTCTCTCAGTTCATTCCGAAGGGCGACGGCACTGCTTGGCTCCTGGGTGTGAACGGGGAAGTCTGTTTCCGAGCCATTTTTGACGCCCAGATGACCCAGGTGAAAGCGGATCCGCTTCCCTCGGACGTGCGGTTCATTGATCCCTTCCGCTTCCCCAACGAAAAGGGAGAACTGCTCCCCGTGAGCGACTGGGTCGACGTGTCTCGTGAACCGAAATCCAAGGCCGATGGGCCATCCATGCATGGAGCTGAACGATGAATCCACTGCTGCCTTTTCTTCTGGCGGGTTCCCTAATGGGAGGCCACACCTTCGAACGCCTCCGGGAGGAGGGCGTTTGCTCGGGCTGCCCGTTCCCCGAGGAGGCGCGGGTCAGCTGCAACACCCGGTGGGAGGACGAGACAGGCTGCACCACCATCCAGTGTTCTACCCAATTGGGAGACCTGTACAACTACACGGTCTGTGATGACCACACACAAAAGGACACGTATATAGGCGGGGTCGCCTGTCATGTCTACTGGAGTCTCGACACCAGCGGGTCCCACCCGCGCATGTACAAGTCAACTTCGGGCGACTGCCCTTAAGACCCTGCATCGGGGTAGGCAGAACAATTAGGGGGCCCGGCAAGAATCGCCGGGCCCCGTTGTCTCCAAAGGTTGAACCGCCTCAGTCCTTGTGCCCGCCCTCGGCGGCCCACTTCTCCAGCATGTCCGTCGTCACCGACTTCGGCCGCTCCAGCGGGTACTGCAGGGCGCGGTCCCAGGTGAGGTTGGCCAGCACGCCCAGGGCGCGGCCCACGCCGAAGAGCACGGTGTAGAAGTCGTACTCCCGGAGGCCGTAGTGGTACTGGATCATGCCGCTGGCGGCGTCCACGTTGGGCCAGGGGTTCTTGGTCTTGCCCTGCTCGGCGAGCACCTTCGGGGCCACGTGGTAGATCATCGCCACGAGCCTGAAGACCGGGTCGTTGGGCAGGTGCTTCTCGGCGAAGCGGAACTGGGCCTCGAAGCGCGGGTCCGTGCGGCGCAGCACGGCGTGGCCGTAGCCGGGGATGACCTGGCCGCTGTTGAGGGTGTCCCACAGGGCGGCGCGGACGTTGTCCTCGGTGGGCTCGGCGCCCGCCAGCTTCTCCTGGAACTGCAGCACCCCGTCCAGGACCTCCTGGTTCGCCAGGCCGTGGAGCGGGCCCGCGAGGCCGTTGAGGCCCGCGGACAGCGCGTAGTAGGCGTCGCTGAGGGCCGATCCCACGAGGTGGGTGGTGTGGGCGCTGACGTTCCCGACCTCATGGTCGGAATGGATGATGAAGTACATCCGCGCCACGTCGTCGTAGGGCTTCTTGAAGCCCATCATGTGGGCGAAGTTGGCGCCGAAGTCCAGCTTGGGGTCGGGGCTGATCACGTCGCCGCCCTTGTACTTCAGGCGGTAGATGAAGGCCGCGATCTCCGGCAGCTTGGCGATGAGGTCCGTGGCGTCGTCGTACATGTACTCCCACGCGCGGTCCTTCTTGAAGCCGTGGTGGTAGAAGTGCGTGAATTTGCTCTCCCGCTGCATGGCCAGGATGGCGGTGCTGAGCATGACCATCGGGTGCGTGTCCTTGGGCAGGGCGCGCAGCACGTCGAAGACGTAGGGCGGGACCTTGGCCCGGTACTTGAAGTCCGCCTCGATCTCCGCGATGGCGTCGGCGTCCGGCGCCTCGCCGGTGAGCAGCAGGTACCAGAAGGACTCCACGGTCGGATATTCGCCGCCGGGGGCCGCGGGCAGAGCCGCGAAGGTCTCGGGGATGTTCAGCCCCCGCAGGCGGATGCCTTCCATCGGGTCCAGGTAGCTGATGTCGGAGACCAGGCACTTGATGTCCCGGGCCCCTCCGATCACCTGGCCGATGGTCACCTTGTCCACCACCACGTCCGCGAACTCCTTGGAGAGCTTCGCGGTGCGGGGGCGGTGGGCCTCGATCTTCTCCTTGAGCTTGTCCTTGAGCTTGGTCATGGATCTCCTCCTCTGAAATCTCGAACCCTCCATGCTAGCGCGTCGGCCAGCCCGGGCCGGACCGACCTGGAGTCAGGGAGGCGGCCCGCTACACTGGCGCGATGGTAGTCCCGATGCCCCCCCGCCGCTGGTCACGACCGCCCCTTTCAAGCCCCGGGCGGGGGCTTGTGATGGCCATCACCCGGGCCGCGGAGCCCGGCTGGTGAGGCACCGCAGTCCCGCCCTCCCGGCCCTCCTCGTGGCGCTTCCGCTGGCGGCCCAGTCCGGGGAGCCCGCCACCCCGCGCCCCAACCGCCTGGCCTGGTTCGCGGTCTTCCCCGAGCCCCTGCCGGAGGGCCGCAACGCCCTGGCCCTGGAGGCCACCTCCCAGTTCCTGCGGCCGGACCGCCAGGACAGCTCGGACGGCCGCACCGTGGCCCGCCTGGACGGGGAGGAATGGCAGCTCACCGCGGACCTCGCGAAGGACCTGGGGCCGGGCCGCCTCAACCTGAGGCTGCGGGTGGTGAACCGCAGCGGGGGCTTCGCCGACCAGGCTTTCGTCACCTGGCACACGGCCTTCGGCATCCCCAACGGGGGCCGGGAGCTGGCGCCGAAATTCCAGTTCCGCTACCACCTGGAGCGGGACGGGAAGGTGGTGGCCGACCTGAGCCACGCCCGGACCCAGCTCCTGGACGCGGACCTGGCCTACGTGGTGCCCTTCGGCACGCCGGAGCTGGGCGGACGGGCGGGGGCCTCCCTCCAGCTCCCGAACGGCCGGCGGGACGACTTCTCCGGCAGCGGCGGCACGGACTGGACGGCGGGGGCCATGGGCTGGGCCCGCTTCGGGCCCTTCCGGGCCTTCGTCCAGGCCGAGCAGGTGGGCCTCGGGATCGGGGCCTCGAACCCCTACCGCGCCGTGCTGGCCCGCCGCCGCTTCGCCCGCGGCTGGGCGGGGATCGGGGCCCAGGGCGCAGGGCCGGGCTTCTGGCGGGGCCTGGGCCTGGAGATCAGCCTCGCGGCCACGGAAAGCCCCTTCGCCACCCGGGTGGGCCGCATCGACCGCGCCGGCTGGCAGCAGCACTGGATCCTGAGCCACCGCGCGCTGCCCCGCTGGCGCTTCGGCATCAGCGAGGAGGCCGGGACGTACACGGCGCCGGACATCACGGCCTTCGTCAGCTACCGGTTTCAAGGGCGCTGAGAGGGGACTACCCCCCGATCGCGCAGTCCACTGGACTGCGCTCCCGCTCCCGCTGCGCCTGCCGGCTTGCGATCGCGGAGGGGGGCCCGTCCTACCGCTTCGGGCCCTGAGGGCGGGCCGGGGAGCCTGTAGACTGGAAGGTCCGGTCCGGAGTCCCCATGCAGCCCGACAACCCCTACCGCCAGGCGCGCCTGGACAAGCTCGAGAAGCTCAAGGCGCTGGGGATCGATGTCTGGCCGCGCAAGGCGGTGCGGGACCGCAGCCTCGCCGAGGCGCGGGCGGCCTTCGACCCGAAGACGGGGGAGGAGCTGGAGGCCGCGCCGGCCACGGTCTCCGTGATGGGCCGCGTCACGGCCTACCGGGACAGCGGCAAGACCTGCTTCCTCAATCTCATGGAAGGGGGCGTGAAGCTCCAGGTCTACGCCCGCAAGGACGCGCTGTCGGAGACCGAGTGGGAGATCGTGCGCCTGCTGGACCTGGGCGACTTCCTCAGCGTCACGGGCACGATGATGCGCACCAAGACCGGGGAGCTCACGGTGAAGGCCTCCGCGGTGCAGTTCCTCACCAAGGCCATGCTGCCCCTGCCGGAGAAGTGGCACGGGCTTCAGGACAAGGAGCTCCGCTACCGCCAGCGCTACCTGGACCTGGTGAGCAATCCGGAGGTGCTGGACACCTTCATGACCCGCTCGAGGATCCTGGCGGGGATCCGGCGCTTCATGGAGGAGGCCGGGTACCTGGAGGTCGAGACGCCGATGATGCAGCCCATCCCCGGCGGGGCGACGGCGCGGCCCTTCATCACCCACCACAACGCCCTGGACATGCCGCTGTACCTGCGGATCGCCCCGGAGCTTTACCTGAAGCGCCTCATCGTGGGCGGCTTCCCCAAGGTCTTCGAGATCAACCGCAACTTCCGCAACGAGGGGCTCAGCGTCCGCCACAACCCCGAGTTCACCATGATGGAGTTCTACGCCGCGGGGGAGGACCTGCGGGACATGATGGTGCTCACGGAGAACCTCTTCGAGGCCGTCGCGCGGCAGTGCGGAGGGGTGGAGCGCCCGTGGAACGGCCAGCACATCAGCTACCAGGCGCCCTTCCGGCGGCTGACGCTGAAGGACGCCATCGCGGAGTACGGCGGGCTGGACCGCAGCCTGCTGGAGGACGAGGCCAGCATCCGGCACTTCGCGGCGAACGCGGGCGTGGAGGACCTCGACAAGAAGAGCGCGGGCGTGCTGCTGGGGGACCTCTTCGAGCACTACGCCGAGCACCACCTGATCCAGCCCACCTTCATCACGGACTATCCGATCGAGCTCTCGCCCCTCACCAAGACGCTGCCGGGCAACGACCGCTTCGTGGACCGCTTCGAGCTCTTCATCGGCGGCATGGAGCTGGCGAACGCCTACAGCGAGCTGAACGACCCCATGGAGCAGCTGGGGCGCTTCATCAGCCAGATGCAGGAGCGCGAGGCCGGCAACGACGAGGCCATGATGCTCGACCAGGACTTCATCAACGCCCTGGAGCACGGCTTCCCCCCCACCGGCGGCGAGGGCATCGGCATCGACCGCATGGTCATGCTCATGACCGACAGTGCCAGCATCCGGGACGTGATCCTGTTCCCGCTGATGCGGCCGCAAAAATTCGTCTTTAGTCTTTGCTTCCCAGAAGGCGTGAACATTGGAGAAATTATCGAATTTAAATACAACGAGTATTTATCAACACCGATATACGCGACAGTGGCAAATCAGAAAGACCTTGTTGTTTTAGATGGGATTGAGTATAGATTAACGCAATTAACACACAAGTTGTTAAGTGAACATTCGGATATTCCGAGAGTGAATGCGGTTCTTGCAAACGCTCAAGTCGACCTTCCTTTCGAATGCTATTGGAAACTTTCTGGGTCAGGGAATACCAATGTCTGACGCAGGAAAACAACGATATATTATGTTTATTAAATTGCTTAAAAAAATTAACGCAATAATGGTTCTTGTGTTATTAGTATCATGTAATAAACAATCAAATGCTCAATTAAACAATCCATATTCGATTACAGTTGACTCAAGTGGGAATATTTATGTTCTGGATTGTACATCTGTTATCCGTAAAATCAACAAGAATGGTGTTAAAACAATTCTGGGGAAACATGGAGTCCGTTCTGATGACGAAATTGTGCAAATTTTATCATTAAATCCGGAATCACTAATTGCCGCGCATCGAACATACATCGAATTGATTTCATCCAACGGCGAAAGAAAGCTGATTGCCGGGGACAAAAAGTTTAGAGGATATTCTGAAGCTAATGGCGAAGAAGCACGCTTTAGTTGGATCGGGCAAATGGTATTAACAAGTTACGATTCAATTATTGTCATTGATTTCGGAAACAGAGCGATCAGGGAAATTTGGTTAGATGGAAAAAATAGAACAATATGTAAAGATATCATCAAATTAGATAACAATATACCCATTGAATTTAACCCCGAATTATTAGCGATTGACAAAAGAACAAATGATCTATTCATTGATGATGGAAAATTAAATTCAATATTTAAATGGAATAAAGCCACGGGCATATTCTATCATATAATTTCTCATCCAAAAGACTCTCAAGGGTACACGCAGAAAGGAATTATAAAACCGTATAATCTAATCGTTGCATCGGATCAAAATTTGTTGATTGGAGGCTATGGGGTGATAGTTAAAGTAAATAAAAATGACGTTGAGACATTGAGCGGTCGACAGGGTGAAATAGATTACAGAAACGGCGATCGTAAAAATGCTCGTTTCGGTGGCATTATAGATTTATGTTTTGATAATAATAATGAATTGCTCGTTTTAGACTCACACACGTTGAGAAGAATAGATAAGGATGGAAACATCACTACTGTAATTGGGAAACCCGGGGATCCCGGTTGCTGGGAGAAATAAGGCCATGTCCGTCCCCATGCTCGACCTCTCCATTCAGAACCAGGCAGTGAAGCAGCAGGTGCTGGAGGGCGTCGCCGGCCTCATCGACAAGTCCTCCTTCATCCTTGGCGAGAATGTCCGCGGCCTCGAAGCCGAGATCTCGGCCTACGCGGGCGCGCAGCACGCGGTGGGCATGAGCAGCGGCACGGACGCGCAGCTGGTGGCGCTGATGGCGCTGGACGTGAAGGCGGGCGACGAGGTCATCGTGCCGACCTTCACCTTCTTCGCCACCGCGGGCGTGGTGGCGCGGCTTGGGGCGAAGCCGGTCTTCGTGGACCTGGATCCCGCCAGCTTTAACACCACGGGCTGGCAGGTGGAGGCGGCGATCACGCCCAGGACGAAGGCCATCATGCCGGTGCACCTCTTCGGCCAGGTCGCCGACATGCCCGCCATCCTGGAGGCCGCGGCGGCCTTCGGCATCCCCGTGGTGGAGGACGCCTGCCAGTCCATGGGCGCGAAGGGCTGGGGGAAGAACGCCGGCCAGTTCGGCGACATGACCGCCTTCAGCTTCTACCCCACCAAGAACCTCGGCGCCTTCGGCGACGCCGGGCTGACGATCATCCGCGACGACGAGAAGCTGGCCGCCCGGGTGCGGCGCCTGCGCGTCCACGGCATGGAGCCCGTCTACGTCCACCACGAGGTGGGCATCAACGGCCGCCTGGACGAGATGCAGGCCCTCGTCCTGCGCGCCAAGCTCGAGATGCTGGAGGGCTGGCACGAGGGGCGTCGCAAGCACGCGAGCTGGTACCACCAGCGCCTCGCGGCCCTGGACGGCGGGCCCATCGTGCTGCCGAAGGAGGTCGTCCCCGACGGCCGCCACATCTACAACCAGTTCACCCTCCGCGTGAAGGAGGGCAAGCGCGACGCGCTGCAGGCCCACCTCAAGGGCCTCGGCATCGGCAGCGCCATCTACTACCCCATCTGCCTCCACGAGCAGCCCTGCTTCGCGGAGCTGGGATACAAGAAGGGCCAGTTCCCCGAGAGCGAGAAGGCCGCGGCGGAGGTGCTGAGCATCCCGGTGTATCCCGAGATGAGCGAGGCCATGCTGGAAGAGGTGGCGAAGGGGATCGAGGGGTTCTTCAAGGGCTGAGTCCCGCCCGGACCTGGCAATTCACAGGCCTTGGGGTCTGGGGTTGACCTTGAACAGGCACCCTTTCAAGGCCTGGTTCGCGGTGCGGGCGAACCAGGCCTTGGAAGGGTGCGGGCAAGCGGGAGCGCGCCAGGTTGGGTCGGAGTCTCCGTTCCGTGGCACACCGAGAAGGTGGGCCGGAACCTGGTATTGCGATCGTCACTCCCGTGATCCCTCCCGGCCGGGTGATGCCTCAGGTCCCTGGCGCGCTGTCGCTTGCCCGCACCCCGATCAAGCCCCGCCAAAAGGCGGCTGGGCTTGATCGGGGTGCTTTGTTAAGGTCAACTGCCAGGTCAAGGCCAACAGCGTCAGGTCGTCACCTCGTCCAGGATTCGCCCCATGCTCCGCCCCCCCTCCGAACGCACGATCTGCCTCTTCGACTGCGAGTGGGTTCCGGACGCGCCCACGGGCCGGCGGGTCTACGACCTGCCTGCCGACATGCCGGACGCCGAGGTCCTCGAGCTCATGTGGCGCGAGGGTGGCGCCACGGCGGAGGATCCGCGGCCCTACCTGAAGACGACGCTTTGCCGCGTGGTGAGCCTGGCCGCAGTGATCCGGGAATCCGACGGCCGGGACGTGAAGCTGCGCCTCTTCTCCCTGCCGGAGAAGTACGAGCCCATCGACGAAGGCCAGCTCCTCTCACGTTTCCTGGGCTACCTCGCCGACAAGCACCCGCAGCTGGTGGGCTTCAACTCGAAGGACGCCGACCTGCCCATCCTCGTGCAGCGGGCCATGGTGCACGGGCTCTCGATCCCCGGCCTCGGCCGCCCGGGCGACCATGTGAAGCCCTGGGAGGCCGGGCCTGACTTCTTCAATCGCTTCGGCAACCAGCACGTGGACCTGCGGGAGGTGCTCACAGGCTTTGGCAAGACGTCAGCGCGGCTCCACGACCTCGCCACCGCCTGCGGCATCCCCGGCAAGCTGGGCACCGACGGCGCCTCCGTGGTGGACCTCTGGGTGGCCGGGGACATGGCCGGCATCGTCCGCTACAACCTCTTCGACGCCTGCACGACCTACCTGCTCTGGTTGCGGGCCATGACGCTGGCAGGCTTTGTCAGCCCCGAGGCGCGGCTGAAGGAGGAGGCGAGCTTCCGGGGCGTGCTGGAGGCCAAGGCGGCGGCGGACCCGCCCTTCGGCGTGTTCCTAGAGGCGTGGGCGCGGCTCGGGCGGGGGTAGGATCCGCTGAGGTGTTGGGGCGGTCCGGTCGGTGGAAGGAAGGATCGGCCCATCACTTCAAGGCTCCCGGCCATTCCGGCCACGACGCGCTGCGCGCGTCTGGCACCTCCGATGGCCACGGTTCGCAAAGGGCGCGAACCATGGCCATCGAAGGTGCTCCTGGAAAGGCGGGGCGAGGCGCGGTGAGGGGCCGTTCCCGTCCGGAGCTTGACGGTTTTACGGGCTGTCCAGGACGGTCTCGCCGCTCGATCGACCACGCACGCCGGGGTTGACCTTCAAAGAGCGCCTTTGGCTGTCGCGGCGGCTTCATGCCGCGGCAGACGAAGGTGCCAGACTCGCGTAGCGAGTCGTCAGCGCCCGTTCCAGGCGCACAGCCCGTGTGGGTCGGCTTCACCCCTCCCCGAACCGCTCCCCCACGAACCGGTTCAGCGCCTCCACCACACCCGCGGGCGGATCCAGGAACATCACCCCGACACCCACGTGCTTCATGAAGCTCAGGTGGCCGCCGCCCAGGGTGTAGCGGATCTCTCCCCGAAGGGGTTCCGTGGGCAACCCCTCGTGATGCAACCGGATGCCCTCGAGGATGGAGCCCCGCTGGAACTGGCGGGCCTTGTCCACGGGCACCATGACGCACATGCCGCCCCCGCTGATGTTCGGGATGAGCAGGCGCTCATAGGAGGCCCCGTTCAGGGTGAAGCTGACGGAATAGCTCGGGTCCAGGGGGACACGGCGCTGGTCGCGGCGTTCGGGCTGCGTCACGGGGGCCTCGGGGGAAGGATGCTTGGTTTCTCAGGCGTTCCGCGCTATCTTATCCCCTTGCGGCCTAACCCGATGGGGGACCGGATCCGGGAGACCGGAATCCTGGCCAGGACAGGTTCCTGGCCTAACCGAGAGGGGACAGCGGAGATCGCTGGCGCGCGACCACACGGAGCAACAGCATGGAAATCCTCCTCATCGAGAACGTCTCGAAGCTCGGCGTCCGCGGCGACGTCGTCACCGTCAAGGACGGCTACGCCCGCAACTTCCTCCTCCCCCGCAAGCTGGCCCTCCCCGTGACCGCGGGCAACAAGCGCCAGATCGAGCTGGAGAAGGAGCGCGCCGAGAAGATCAAGGCCAAGGAGATCGCCGCGGCCAACGAGCTCAAGGGCAAGCTGGAGGGCATCACCCTCGCCGTCACGAAGAAGGCCGGCGACCACGGCCACCTCTTCGGTTCCGTCACCAACGGCGAGGTGGCCGAGCTCCTCAAGGCCAAGGGCTTCGAGGTGGACCGCCACGCCATCAGCCTCCCCCACGTCAAGGACCTCGGCACCTATCCGGTGGAAGTGCGCCTCTACCAGGGCGTCATCGCCAAGCTGAGCCTCGAGGTCCAGGCCGAGGCCGCCCCGGCCCCCGCCCCCGCCGCCGAGTAAGCCACCCAACGGCCGCCGCCGGGGCCGTCCCGGCGTGCGCGGCCTTTTTCCCCATCATGCCCGGGGCCGGCCGAGCCCGTGCCCGGGCGGACCTTTCCGCCAAGGAGATCCCATGACCAAGACCGCCTCCAAGCCCGCCACCGCCGGCATCGCCGAGCTGTCCGCCGCCCTCGCGGAGCAGCACGACCTGACCAAGGCCAAGGCCAAGGCCATCCTCGACAGCCTCCGCGACCAGATGGTGGAGACCCTCCTCAAGGGCGACCGCGTGAACCTCTTCGGCCTCGGCACCTTCGAGGTCAAGGCCACCAAGGAGAAGATGGGCCGCAACCCCAAGACCGGCGAGAGCATCAAGATCCCCGCCGGCCGCAAGGTCACCTTCAAGGTCGCCAAGGGCCTGAAGGACCAGATGTAAGTCGTTCCTACCGTCTGACGAAAAAGGCCGCCCGAAACCGGGGCGGCCTTTTTCGTGGGGATCTACTTCCCGTCTATCGGCCGCTGCGCGGCCTCCCGCTCACTGCGTTCGCGGAGACGGGAGCCCTCCCGCCGGCCGCAAGGTCACCTTCAAGGTCGCGAAGGGCCTGAAGGACCAGATGTAATCCGGGTCGCAACCCCTGAAAGGCCGCCTCCGGGCGGCCTTTCCATTTCATCAAGCCCGCGGCCCCGGACGGCCGGGTGTGACGGGCTGCCCCTCGCCCCCAGGTAGACTGGGATTTCCTCCAGGAGCCGCCCCATGTCCCTCGGCATCTTCCGCGTCCCCACCCCGGTGAACGAGCCTGTGAAGGGCTACGCCCCCGGCAGCCCCGAGCGGGCCAGCCTGCAGGCCAAGCTCAAGGCCATGGCCGGCGAGTCCATCGAGATCCCGCTGGTGATCAACGGGCACGACGTCCACACCGACAAGAAGATGAAGGTGGTCATGCCCCACGACCACCAGCATGTGCTGGGCACTGCGCACCTGGGCGGCGCGCCGGAGGTGAAGCAGGCCATCCACGCCGCCATGCACGCCCGCCACGAGTGGGCCGCCATGTCCTGGGAGGCCCGCGCGGCGATCTTCCTCAAGGCCGCCGACCTCCTGGCCGGGCCCTGGCGGGACGTGCTGAACGGGTCCACCATGCTCGGCCAGAGCAAGACCGCCCACCAGGCCGAGATCGACAGCGCCTGCGAGCTCATCGACTTCTTCCGCTTCAACGTGGCCTTCTACGAGCAGCTCCTGAAGGAGCAGCCCCAGTCCGCGCCCGGCATGTGGAACCGCCTGGAGCACCGGCCCCTGGAGGGCTTCATCTTCGCGGTGACCCCCTTCAACTTCACCTCCATCGCCGGCAATCTGCCCACGGCCCCGGCGCTGTGCGGCAACGTGGTAGTCTGGAAGCCCGCCAGCTCCTCCCTCTACAGCGCCCACTTCATCATGAAGCTCCTGAAGGCCGCCGGGCTGCCCGACGGCGTGATCAACATGGTGCAGGGCAGCGGCGGCGCCATCGGCGATCCCGTGCTCGCGGACAGCCACCTGGCGGGCGTGCACTTCACGGGATCGACCGGCGTCTTCAACGGCATGTGGAAGACCATCGGCGACCACATCTCGAAGTACAAGGCCTACCCCCGCCTCGTGGGCGAGACCGGCGGCAAGGACTTCATCGTGGCCCACCGCAGCGCCGACGTGGACGCGCTGTGCACCGCCATTGTCCGCGGCGCCTTCGAGTACCAGGGCCAGAAGTGCTCCGCGGCCAGCCGCGTCTACGTGCCCTCCAACCTCTGGCCGAAGCTGAAGGACATGCTGGCCGCCCAGGTGGCGTCCATCAAGATGGGCGACGTGGCGGACTTCACGAACTTCATGGGCGCCGTCATCGACAAGGGATCCTTCGCCACCCAGAAGCAGGCCATCGACGAGGCCAAGGCCAGCAACGACGCCGAGATCCTCGTGGGCGGCGAGTACGACGACACGAAGGGCTTCTTCGTGCGGCCCACGGTCATCGTCGCGAAGGACCCGAAGTACCGCACCCTGTGCGACGAGCTCTTCGGGCCCGTGCTCACCCTGCACGTCTACGACGAGGTGAAGTGGCTCGAGACCCTGGACCTCGTGGACCACACCAGCCCCTACGCCCTCACCGGCGCCGTCTTCGCCCAGGACCGCCACGCCGTCCAGCAGGCGGTGGACAAGCTGCGCAACGCCGCGGGCAACTTCTACATCAATGACAAGCCCACCGGCGCCGTGGTGGGCCAGCAGCCCTTCGGTGGCGCCCGGGCCTCGGGCACCAACGACAAGGCCGGCAGCCTGCTGAACCTGCTGCGCTGGGTCAGCCCGCGGACCGTGAAGGAGACCTTCGTCCCGCCCACGGACTACCGCTATCCCTTCATGGCGGAGTAATCCCGCGCACGGTGCCATGATGGGGGCAATCCCCCTGGCGCCATGTCCGACAGCCTCCGAACCGAAGGTCCCCAGCCGACGGCCCCCGACGGGGGCTTCCAGCCCTCCCAGGCGCCGACCCGCGCCGAAGGGATGCCCGAGCGCGCCGTCGCCGAGCTGGAGGCCTCCCTCCGGGACTGGGACCGCTACGAGGTGTTGGGCTTCCTGGCCCAGGGCGGCATGGGCCGCGTGTACAAGGCCCGGGACCGCAAGCTCGGCCGCCTCGTCGCCCTGAAGTTCATCCTTTCCGACTCCACCACCGCGGCCCAGCGCTTCGCCCAGGAGGCCCAGGCCCAGGCCCGGGTGCACCACGAGGCCGTGTGCCCCATCCACGAGGTCGGGGAATGGCGGGGGCAGCCCTACATCGCCCTTCAGTACATCGAAGGCCGTCCCCTCAATGAATGCATGAAGGAGCTGGGCCTCGAGGCGAAGGTGGACCTCCTGCGCCGGGTGGCCGAGGGGCTCCACGCCGCCCACCGCCTGGGCCTCATCCACCGCGACGTGAAGACCGGCAACATCATGGTGGAGCGGCGGGAGGACGGGCGGCTCCAGCCCTACGTCATGGACTTCGGCCTGGCCCGGGCCCTGGAGGCGCCAGGGGTCACCCAGACCGGGCTCATCGTCGGAACCCCCGCCTACATGGCCCCGGAGCAGGCCCGGGGCGAGCCCGGCGCCGTGGACCGGCGCAGCGACGTGTACGCCCTGGGGGCCACCCTCTACGAAGTGCTCACCGGGCGCCTCCCCTTCGACGCCCGCACCTCCGTGGACGTCTTCGTGGCCATCCTCACCGAGGATCCGAGGCCCCTGCGGTCCCTGGTGCCCAGCCTCCCCGCGGACCTCGAGGCCATCGCCCTCAAGTGCCTGGAGAAGGACCCCGCCCGGCGCTACGACTCCGCCCAGGCCCTGGCGGAGGACCTGGGCCGCTTCCTGGACGGCCGGCCCGTCCTCGCCCGGCAGCTCGGGCCCCTGCGCCGGCTCGAGCGGCGCATCCGCCGCCACCCTGCGGCGAGCGCCGTGGTGGCCGGCTCCCTCGTCGCGGCCCTGGGGCTCGGCGGCTGGGGCCTCCGCTCGGCTCTGCGGGCCCGGAGCCAGGCAGCCCTGGCCCAGGGCTTCGCCCAGGACGCCGCCCAGATCGACGGCCTCCTGCGGGTGGGGCGCCTCCTTCCCCTCCACGACATGCGCGCCGAGAAGGCGGCGGTGCGGGAGCGGATGGCCGCCATCGCCGAGCGCATGGCCCGGCTCGGCGCCCTCGCCCAGGGGCCCGGGCGCGCGGCCCTCGGCCGCGGCCACCTCGCGCTCGGAGAGCTGGCTGCCGCCCGGCGGGAGCTGGAGGCGGCCTGGCGCCTGGGCCACCGCACGCCGGACACCGCCCACGCCCTGGGCCAGGCCCTGGCGGGGCTCTACGAGGCCGCCCTCCAGGAGGCGCGCAGGATGCCCGACCCGGCGGCCCGGGCGAAGCGCAAGGGCGAGCTGGCCGCCTCCCTGCGGGATCCCGCCCTGCGCTACCTGGAGGCCGGGCGGGGCCTCCCGGGGTTCAAGGCCTACACGGAAGGGCTCGTCGCCCTGCAGGAGGAGCGCTTCGACCTCGCCCTGGCGAAGGCCGCCGAGGCGGGCGCCCAGGTCCCCTGGCTCCACGAGGCCCGCGCGCTGGAGGGGCGCATCTGGACCGTCCGCGCGGGCGCGGACGCCGAGCGGGGGGCCTACCCCGAGGCCCGGGAGGCCGTGCGCCGGGCCGAGGCGGCCTACGCCAGCGCCTTCGAGGTGGCCCGCAGCGACGAGTCCATGCCCCTGGGACGGGCGGAGGCCTTCCTCCTGGAGATGGCCATGGACGTGGAGCAGGGGCGGCCCACGGACCTGGCCTTCCAGCGGGCCCACGAGGCCCTGGCCGTGGCCCGGCGCGCGGATCCCGCCCGGCCCGACGCCCTCGCGCTGGAATCCCGGATCCAGTGGCTCCGGGCCAGCGACCTGGACAACTCCGGGCGGGACGGGCGGGAGGCGCTGCAGGCCGCCATCGCCGCGGCGGAGGAGGCCCTTCGCCTGGACCCCCAGCAGCTCGAACTCTACGAGCGCCTCTCCAATGCCTTCTGGTACCTCTCCCAGCAGGAGACGAACCGCGGCGTCGACGGCGCGCCCTCCCTGGCGAAGGCGGAGGCGGTGGCCCGCCGGGGCCTGGCCCTGGACGAGGGGCGCTGGGGCCTCCATCGGAGCCTGGGCGTGGTTCACGGCATCCGCGCCGAGGCCCGGTTCCGGGAGGGCGCCGACCCCGTGCCCGACCTCGAAGCCAGCGTGGCGGCCTTCCGGCGGGCCCAGGCCCTCAACCCCGAGGCGATCCCGGTCCTCGGCAACCTGTCCAACGCCCTCGTGCTCCTCGCCGAGGCCCGCGCGGACCGGGGCGAGGATCCCCGGGAGCCCCTGGAGCAGGCGGAGGCCAGCCTCCGCCGGGCCGTGGAGCTGAATCCCCAGCACGCCGACAGCTGGGACGAGCGCGGCAAGGTGCAGTTCCGCCTCGCCCTTCACGCCCTGCAGTCCGGCGGGGACCCCCGGACCGGCCTCGCCCAGGCCCAGGCCCACTTCGAGGCGGCCCTCGCGCGCAACCCGGCCATGCCCCAGGCCACCGTGCACCGGGCCCAGGCCCTGCTCCTGCGGGCG
>JABLTH010005944.1_pt1 | contig 31711 bp, 19 predicted proteins | sample 7875711 | NCBI WGS metagenome assembly JABLTH01 (sample SAMN14941262, study PRJNA633318) | bioreactor metagenome | isolation source: bioreactor | place: China | collected 2019-03-05 | reverse complement strand
CGCCCGCGGTCCGCGTAGGCGCGCGCGCTGCACACCGCGGGGTGCGGCGAGTGCGCCGCGGTCGGTACGACGCTGAGCTCCGGGTCCCCCCTCTAGCGCGGGGGCGGCCGGCCCGAGGTGGCGGTCGCGCTCGCGGAGCGCTCGCTCAGGATCCGCGTCGCCGCGTACGGCGAGGGGCACGTCGCGGTGGCCGCGGGCCGGTTCCTGCTCGCCGAGGCCGAGCTCGGCGCCGGCCGCTTCGAGCGTGCCCGCGACGATTTCGCCGCCGTCCTGCCCGTGTGGGAGAAGGCCTTCGGCGCGGGGCACGCCAACGTCGGGGAGTGCCTGTTCGGCCTCGCCCGGGCCCACGCGCGGCTCGGGGACCGGGTCGCCGCGTACGACGCGGTCCGCCGCTCCCGCACCACGATGGAGCACGCCTTCGACCCGTCGGACCCCCGCGTCGCGGGAATTCACGCGGAATGGCTCGACAAGTTCGCCGGGCTCCTGCGCGACATCGGTCGCGCGGACGAGGCCGCGAGCGCGGCCGCCGCCGCGGCGAAGGCCCGCCCGAACACCCCGTAACGAACCGCCGCAATTTCCGGTGCGCCGTCCTCCCGCGCCTTCCGCATGAAGGGGCGAAGGAGGACAGATGCCGCGCACCGCTCCCCGCCCCCGCACTCTCCGGATCGCCCTCGTCCTCGGCCTGGCCTGCGCGTCGTCGCTGGTCACGCTCGGCGCGAAGCTGCAGGTCGCGGCGGACGCCACGCCGCTCCCCGCGATCGCCGGGTCGCGGCTGATCCTGCTCGCCCCGGAGGTCCAGTTCGAGGACGAGAGGAGCGGCGAGCCGCTCGATCCCGCGCGGTTCAAGGGGCCCGAGCTCGCGGCGCGCGTCGACCGCGTCGTACGCGACACGCTCACCGCGCGCGGGCTCGCGGCGGACGCGCTCGACGCCGCGGGCGCGGCTTCGTACCCCACGCCGGCGAAGCTCGTGCGGCGCGACCTGCCCGCCGACGCGTGTGCGGCCTCGACCACGGCCTCCACCGCGGCCGCGGGCGGCGTGCCGCTCCTCGCCGTGCACGTGCGCGTGATCGTCGGCTCGCGCGGCTCGTGGGACCCGATGACCGGCGCGATCACGTCGTCGAGCAACCGCACGCGCCTGCGCGCGGCGCTCGTCGACTGCCGCGCCTCGACCACGTTGTGGCGCAGCGAGGTCGTGCTGCGCCAGATCCCCGATCCCGATCGATCGGACATCGATCGCGCCCTCGCGACGCTGTTCGGGAAGGAGAATCCATGACCACGACGCGGAACATCACGACGAAGTCAGCCGCCCTCTGCCTGGGCGCCATGCTCCTCCTGGGTGCGGGCTGCGCGAGCGGACGCCGTGCCGCCCCGCCGCTGGGGCCCGACGACGAACCGATCGTCCGCGTCGCGGTGACGCCGATGGTCCGCGCGACGCCGCAGGAGGTGCGCGAGGGCGTCGGCACCTCGGTGACCAAGGGCCTGCTCAAGGGGCTCGAGCGGCGCGGTATCCAGGCCGTCGCCCCCGCGGCCGAGGCGGTCGCGCCGAAGCTCGAAGAAGACGACCTCAAGGAGTCGTCGCCGGAGAGCGTGCGCGCGGTCGGCCCGGCGGACGAGCGGCTCGTGCTCGTCGTCTTCCTCACCGACTGGTCGAGCAAGATCACCTTCGGCAGCACCTGCACCGTCGAGGTGTCGGGCTACCTCCTCGACAAGCGCACCGGCCGCGTCGTGTGGCACGCCAAGGGCAACGGCAAGGCCGGCCAGGGCGGCCTCATCGGCATGGCGATGAAGCGCGCCTCCGACCACGACGCGATCGCCTTCGCGGTCGCGAACCTGATGGCGCAGTTCCCGCGCGCCGTGTCCCGCACCTGACGACGACACGCAAACCCCACGCGCGTGGGGGCGGGGCTTGCCCCGCCCTGGCCGCGCAACGCGCGGCCAATCCGGAATGAATGTCGGGAAGGAGGCCCCATGTCACGCACCGTCGCAATCCGCCCTCACAACGCGTTGTCCCGCGCAGCGCACGGCCGTACATACAGGCCAACCCGCGTCCACGCCGGTCTCACGGCGATCAGGGGGGCAGCGTTGTTCTCGATGCGGCGCATGGTCCGGATCTGCGTGGGGCTGCTCGCCCTGTGCCTCGCCGGGGTCGCGCACGCGGGCGCGCCCGCGCAGTGGAACGGCACGAGCGGAAATTACTCCGACGTCACGAAGTGGAGCGGCGGGGTGGTGCCCTGCGGCGCGTACGACGTGACGCTCCCGGCCGGGTCCTACACGGTGACCATGGACGTCGCGTCGTGCTCGGTCGAGTCGGTCTCGGTCGGTGACAACGTCACGTTCCGGATCTCCGCGGGCAAGTCCTACACCGTGACGGTCGGCGGCAGCATCGCGGGTGTGGTCGACGATCCCGGCGGCACGTTCGCCGGCCTGCCCGCGGGCTTCGCGGGGACGCACGCCCGCGCCTCGGTCAGCGCTGCGGGCACCGCGGCGCTCGGCGGCACGAGCTACTCGTCGGCCGGGCTGGGAGGCGCGGCGACGCTGTTCAGCGCCGCGGGGGCCGGGTCGCTCCTGAACCTCGCGACGCTGCAGTCGCTGAGCGCCGCGTTCGACGACGGCACCGGCCTGTCGTCCGCGCACGTCCTCACCGCGACGGGCGGCGGCACCGTGCGGTTCCCCGTGCTCGCGTCGGCCGCGCTGCCGCTGCGCGTGGAGGACAGCCTGCAGATCAACGCCAACGGTGGCACGCTCGAGCTGCCGCAGCTGGCGACGATCGGCGGCTCCGGGTCCGGGTTCGCGAACTTCATCGCGCAGGGGGGGAGCACGCTCGCGCTGCCCGCGCTCGCCAGCGTGACCGCGCCCGCGGAGTTCGCCGCGTATACGGGCTCGACGTTGAGCCTCGCGGGCGCCGCGCCGCTCGACTACACCGCGGCGGGCTTCCGCTGGGCCAACGGGGTGAACACGTTCTACGCGAGCGGCGCCGGGGCGCTGCTCGACGCGCCCGCGGTGCGCTCGTACGACGACGCGTACGACGACAACACCGGCCTGGCCACGGTGCACTACGTGCAGGCGGTCAGCGGCGGCACCGTGCGCCTGCCGAATCTCTCGTCGCTGACGACGCCCGTGCGCCGCGAGGACTTCCTGCAGTTCAACGCGAGCGGCGGCAGCCTCGACCTGTCGTCGCTCGCGACCCTCGGCAGCAACGCCGGGTACGCGTACTTCACCGCGCAGGCGGGGAGCACGCTCGCGCTGCCCGCGCTCAAGACGCCGACGGCGCCGGCGACGTTCGGCGCGTACTCCGGAGGCACCGTGCGGCTCGCCGGCGCGTCTCCGATCGACTACCCGGCGACCGGGTTCGCCTGGTCCAGCGGAGCCAACACGTTCTACGCCACCGGCACCGGTTCGCTCGTCGACGCGCCCGCCGTGCGCTCGTTCAGCGACGCGTACGACGACGGCACCGGCCTCGCGACCGTGCACTACGTGCAGGCGCTGAGCGGCGGCACCGTGCGCCTTCCCGGCCTCCAGACGGTGACGGTGCCGACGCGCCGCGAAGACTACGTGCACTTCAACGCCAACGGCGGCACTCTCGAGCTGCCCGCGCTGTCCACGATCGCAGGCACCGCGGGCTACGCGTACTTCACCGCGCAGGGCGGCAGCACGCTGTCGCTGCCGGCGTTCGCGACGACCGCGGCGCCCGTCGAGTTCGGCGCGTATTCGGGCGGCACGGTCCGCCTCGCCGGGGCGCCGATCGCGTACTCCGCCGCGGGGTTCGAGTGGGCCAACGGAACCAACACGTTCTACGCCACCGGCGACGGCTCGCTGGTCGACGCGCCGGCGGTGCACTCGTACAGCGACGCGTTCGACGACGGGACGGGCCTCGCGTCGGTGCACTACGTGCAGGCGCTCTCGAACGGGACGGTCCGCCTTCCGAACCTCGCCACGGTGACGGTGCCGGTACGGCGCGAGGACTACCTGCACTTCAACGCGAACGGCGGGACGCTCGAGCTGCCCGCGCTCGCCACGATCGCGGGCAGCGGCGGCTACGGCTACTTCACCGCGCAGGGCGGCAGCACGCTCGCGCTGCCGGCGCTGGCGAACTTCGCCGCGCCGGTCCAGTTCGGCGCGTACAGCGGGGGCACCGTGCGCCTCGCCGGCGCGACGCCGCTCGACTACTCCGACGCGGGCCTCGCCTGGGCCAACGGCGCCAGCACGTTCTACGCGACCGGCGCGGGCTCGCTGATCGACGCGCCCGCGGTGCGCTCGTACAGCGCGGCGTTCGACGACGCCACGGGCCTCACGACCTACCACATCGTCCAGGCGCTGAGCGGCGGGACGCTGCGTTTCCCGAACCTCGCCACGCTGACGGTGCCCGTGCGGCGCGAGGACTACATCCACCTGAACGCGAACGGCGGCACGCTCGAGTTGCCCGCACTGGCCACGATCACGGGCGGCGCCGGCTACGCCTACGTCACCGCGCAGGGCGGCGGCACGATCGCGCTCCCGTCCCTGGCCAGCGTGACCGCGCCCGTCGAGTACGGCGCGTACGCCGGGGGCGTGGTCCGGCTCGCCGGCGCGCAGCCTGTCGACTTCCGCGCCACCGGTTTCGGCTGGGCCAACGGCAGCAGCGTGCTCTACGCGACCGGCGCGGGCTCGCAGATCGACGCCCCCGCGCTGCGCTCGATCGACGACGGCTTCGACGACGCTACGGGCTTCGCGACGATCCACTACGCGCAGGCGCTCGGCGGCGGCCGGCTCGACCTGCCGCACGTGACGTCGATCACGACGCCCGTGCGCGCCGAGGACGCGTTCCAGCTCATCGCCGACCAGGGCACGATCGACCTGTCCGGTCTGCGGCAGGTCGCGGGCGCGGGCCGCTTCTACGTCACCGCCCAGACCGGCGGCACAGTGCAGCTGGGCGACGTCACCCTCGTCGCGCCCGCGACGCTGAACGCGACCAACGGCGGCATCCTGCGCGCCGCGGCCTTGCGCGACGATCCCGCGACGACCGTCTCGTCCACGATCACGCTGGGCACGGCCGACGCGACGCTCGACGTCACGGGCAACCTCGAGCTCGGCGCGGACATCGCGCTCTCCGCGACGCAGCCGAACACGCGGCTCTCGATCGGCGGCAGCTTCACGCACCGCCTCGCGCTCGCCTCGAAGCTCGGCCTCGAGCAGGCGATCGTCACCATGGACGGCACGGCGCCGCAGGCGCTCGAGGCCGCGAGTGCCGACGGCGGCACCACGCGCCCCGCCTCGCCGAGCTACGGTCTCGGGCAGCTGGTCGTGGGCACCGCGGACCGCACGACGACCGTCGTCGTGCAGGACCTCCTCGACGGCGGCCACCGCGGCGCCGCGGGCGAAGTCGTGTACCTCCTCGGCCTCGACCCCGCGACCAACGTGCACCCCGAGGGCCTGCGCATCGAGCCGGGCTCGACGCTCTCGCTCGGCTGCGTCGACGTGTACGTGTTCGCGAGCAAGAGCGCGGCGACGGCGGTGCGCCTGCGCGACCTGTTCCCGGCCGGCGTCTATCGCATCCCGTACGACCGCGGCTTCCTCGAGCTCGGGCCCGACACCGACGGCGACGGCCTGCCCGACTGCCGCGACAACTGCCCGCGCACGCCCAACGCCGACCAGCTCGACACGAACGGCGACGGCATCGGCGACGCGTGCGAGGTGATCGTTCCGCTCGACGGCGGCGGCGTCTCGCTCGAGCTGCAGGGGCTCGGCACGCACTCCGAGACCGGCTTCGCGGTCTCGCGCGCCGGCGACGTGAACCACGACGATCTCGGCGACTTCCTCGTCGGTGCGCCCGGGTACTCGCCGAGCGGCAGCTTCACGCAGGCCGGCGCGGCGGCGCTGTTCCTCGGTGCCACCGACAGTACGCAGCGCGCGCTGCCCGACGTGATCTTCACCGGCGCGAACCCGCACGAGCGCGCGGGCGTCGCCCTCGCCGGCGGGGTCGACCTCAACTGCGACGGCACCCCCGATCTCGTGATCGGCGCCGAGGACGTGGACCGCACCGGCGGGTCGCCGGTCCCCACGGGCAGCGGCAAGGTCTACGTCATCTTCTTCGACCCGCACGACGCGGTGCACTACCCCAAGCTCAACGACGGCAACCCGGCGACGACGGGCGACGTGGTCAGCCTCGCGCTCGTGGGTCAGCCCGGCGGCATCCCCGGCATCGTGTACACGGGCACCACGCTCGGCGATCGCGCCGGTGCGGCCGTCGCGGTGGGCGCGCTCGACGAGGGCGGTCCTGCGCCCGAGATCCTGATCGGCGCGCCGGGCCGCGCGCCCGGCGGACGCACCGCGGCCGGCAGCGCGTACCTCGTGTTCGGCAGCTGCGCGCGTGCGGGCGTCGTCGCGCTCGATCGCGTGGCCAACGGCGGACCGGACCAGGTGCCGGGCGTCGTGTTCGAGGGTTCCGCGGCGGGCGACCGGCTCGGCACGTCCGTCGCGCTGCCCGGCGACGTCGTCGGCACGCCGCACCCCGACATCGTGATCGGCGCGCCGGGCACCACGACCACCGTCCCCGGCGGCGGCTCCGTGTACGCGATCGAGGGCGGCGGGATGATCGCGCAGTACGTCGAGTCGGGCTCGATCGGCGAGAACCCCAAGCCGATCAAGGGCACGCGGCTTTCGGGCTCGCAGGAATTCGAAGCACTCGGGTCGTCGGTCGCGTCCGCGGGCGACAACCTCGTCGACGGCCACGTCGACCTCCTGATCGGCGCGCCGCTCTACGACCGCTCGCCGCTCGCCGCCTGCGCCGACGCCGGCCGCGTGATCCACACCAGCGCGCTCCTGCCGTACGGCGACGTCTCCGCCGACCGCGTGGGCGCACCGGCCAACGACCCGTCGTCGATCGCCGGCGTGATCTACGTTGGCGCGCGCGGCGGCGACCAGCTCGGCACGTCGGTCGCGGGCCTCATGGACGTGACCGGCGACGGCCGCGCCGAGGCGGCGTTCGGTGCGCCGTACGCCGACCCGCTCGGCGTCGTCGACGCGGGCGCGACGTACGTGGCGAACGGCTTCGTGCCGGCGCGCTTCGACCTCGGCACGATCGACCTCGCCCAGGGCTTCCCCGGCACGATCCTCGTCGGCACGCAGGCCGGCGAGCACAGCGGCTTCGCGGTCGACGGCGTGGCCGACGTCGACGGCAACGGCAAGGGAGACTTCGTCATCGGCGCGCCGGGCCGCGACGCGGTCAGCCTCGGCGACGACTCCGGCCTCGCCTACGTGGTCACGCAGTGCGGGACCTCCGACGTCGACGGCGACGGCGTCCTCGACTGCACCGACAACTGCGTCACGACACCCAACGCGGGCCAGGCCGACGCCGACGGCGACGGCGTGGGCGACGCCTGCGACGGTTGCCCCGCCATTCCCGACCCGTCGCAGGCCGACGGCGATCGCGACGGCGTGCCCGATGCGTGCGACGACTGCCCCGCGGTGGCCAACGCCGACCAGCGCGACGCGGACCACGACGGCGTCGGCGACGCCTGCGACACGAACCCGGTGTTCGTCGTGTCGTCCGACCCGCTCGTGCCGCACGACTTCACGTCGATCCAGGTCGCGATCAACAGCACGACCGAGTCCGGGACGACGATCCGCGTCCTCGGCGGCCTCGGCCCGTACCACGAGAACGTGCTGATCGACCACGGCAAGGTCTTCACGCTGACCGGCGCCGGCAGCGCGACGCCGGTCGTGATCGAGGTCGCCGCGGGCGCCGCGCTCACGGTCGACTCGACGCACGGCACGACGCCGATCGCGATCGACCACCTCACGCTGCGCGGGCCGACGGGCCTCGCCGCCAAGGTCCCCGTCGACGTGGACCACGTCATCGTGGAGAACGCGACCGTCACCGGGATCGACCTCCTCGCGAACAGCGGCACGCACCGCGTCCGCGGCCTCGAGACGCGCGGCACCACGGCCGACGCGATCCACGCGGCCGCGGGCACGTCGCTCGACCTGTCGGCCTCGACGCTGACCGGCATCACCGGCACCGGCCTCGTCGTGGGCGGCACCGCACGCGCGACCAACGTCGTCATCGCGCAGGCGGGGAAGGGTGCCACGCTCGGCGCGGGCGGGACGCTCACGCTCCTCCACGCGACGGTCGCCGACTGCACCGGCGCCGGCGTCGAGTTCGCGGGCCAGGCCACGGTCACGGGCTCGCTCTTCTGGAACAACGGCGGCGGCGACCTGCCGGGCGTCGACTGCGCGCACGTCTCGTGGTCCGACGTGTGCACCCCCGGCTGCGCGCCCGTCAACGGCACGTTCTGCGCGAACCCGCTGTTCGTCTCCGCCACGGACTACCGCCTGCAGGCCGCGTCGCCTGCGCTCGAGCGCGGTCCGTCGCCGGCACTGTTCGACGGCACGCCCTGCTCCGACCTCGCCGGCAACCCGCGCGGCCTCGACCACGACGGCGACGGTCTCGCGCGTCGCGACGCCGGCGCCTACGAGCGCGTCAACACGACGCTCGCGCCGCCCGACGTCACCGGCCTCGCGTTCACCTCCGCGGTGCGCGCGACGTGGACCGCGGTGCCGTCGGCCGCGCGCTACCACGTCTACCGCGACCTCGTGAGCAACCTCGGCTACGCCAACTTCGGCCAGTGCGCCGACGCGCTCGACCCCAACGCGACCGACACCCACTTCGACGACCCGGGCCTTCCGGCCGCGGGCGCCGCGTGGGGTTACGTCGTGACGGCCGAGGCCGCGAACGGCCACGAGGGGACACTCGGCTACGCAACGTGCACGGAGCGCAGCAACTTCAGCCCGTGCCCGTGAGCCCGCAGGGACCCGGCACCTGCGGGCGGACCGGCGATCCGCTCGCAGGTGCCTCCGGTTCTAACCGGCGACCCGCAGGCGTAAAATTCCTCACCCCACCTGCCCCGGACGGGGCACCCGACACGGTCTTCCGCCTGCGGAATCCTGCCCGTCCCGCCTCACGGCGCACTGCGCCGAGGAGCGCCGCATGTCCTTCCCCATCGGTCCCCGTCGCGGTGTGTACGCCGACATCACGGAACAGCTCGACAAGGGCGCGTCGTCGCTGACGCCGGACGAGGCCGGGCGCTTCGAGGCGCTCGATCTCGCGTACCGCTCGCTGTGCGCGCTGATGTTCAACTACGTACCGACGTCCGGGCACCCGGGCGGGTCGATCTCGTCGGGGCGCTTCGTCGCCGCGCTGCTGTACGAGACGATGGACTACGACCTCTCGCGGCCCGACCGCGACGACGCCGACATCATCTCGTACGCCGCGGGGCACAAGGCCCTCGGCCTGTACGCGATGGGAGCGCTGCGGGACGAGATCGCGAAGCTCGCGGCCCCCGCGCTGCTGCCGTCCGACGTGAAGCTGCGGCTGCGGCTCGAGGACATGCTCGGGTTCCGGCGCAATCCGGTGACGGCCACGCCGCTCTACAAGCAGTTCGGCGCGAAGCCGCTCGACGGCCACCCGACGCCCGCGACGCCGTTCGTGCGGCTGTCGACCGGCGCGTCCGGCGTCGGCATCGCGACCTCGCTCGGCCTCGCGTTCGCGGCCCGCGACGTCTACGGCAAGAACGCCCCGCGCGTACACGTCGTCGAGGGCGAGGGCGGGCTCACGCCGGGCCGCGTCGCGGAGGCGCTGGCGGCGGCCGGCACCGCGTCGCTCGGCAACGCGGTCGTGCACCTCGACTGGAACCAGGCCTCGATCGATTCGAACAAGGTGTGCCGCGAGGGCAACGTGCCCGGCGACTACGTCCAGTGGAGCCCGGCGGAGCTGTTCGCGCTCAACGACTGGAACGTGGTGTACGTGCCCGACGGCAAGAACATCCGCCAGGTGTTCGCGGCGCAGCGCTACGCGCGCGCGCTCGACAACGGGCAGCCGACGGCGATCGTCTATCGCACGGTCAAGGGCTGGCAGTACGGGATCGAGGGCCGCGCGTCGCACGGCGCGGGCCACAAGATGTGCTCGGACGGCTTCTACCAGGCGCTGTCCGCGCTGACCGGCGACGTGCACGTCACGCTCCCGCACTGCGACGCGGCGGCCAAGCGCTGCAGCGGCCCGGGCGGCGCAAACGTCGTCGAGGAGTGCTTCTGGGAGGCGCTGCAGGTCGTGCGCACGGCCCTCGAGAAGCAGCCGGCCGTCACCGAAGCGCTCGGCGCGCGGCTGGCCCTCGCGAAGACCCGTCTCGACGCCAAGGCGCTCGCGCCGCGGGCGGGCGCGCCGCGCGTCGAGGCCGTCTACGAGGTGGCCGCGCGCGGCCCGGCGGCCGTGCCCGAGGCGCTCGCGCTCAAGCCCGGCACCTCGACCACCCTGCGCGGCGAGCTCGGCCGCGTGCTCGGCTTCTACAACCAGGCGTCGGGCGGCGCGATGTTCGCGGCCGCGGCCGACCTCCTCGGCTCGACGAGCGTCAACGGCGTCGCGGCCGGGTTCCCCGATGGCTTCTGGAACGCGGAGACGAACCCCGCCGCGCGCCTGCTCTCGATCGGCGGCATCTGCGAGGACGCGATGTGCGGGATCCTCGCGGGCATGTAGACCTTCGGCCACCACGTCGGCGTCGGCTCGTCGTACGGCGCGTTCCTCGCGCCGCTCGGACACATCGCCGCGCGCCTGCACGCGATCGGCGGCCAGGCGCGCCACGCGATCGACGGCGCCGCGCCGTACAAGCCGTTCGTGCTCGTCTGCGCGCACGCCGGCCTCAAGACCGGCGAGGACGGGCCCACGCACGCCGACCCGCAGCCGCTGCAGCTCCTGCAGGAGAACTTCCCGAAGGGCACGTGCATCACGCTCACCCCATGGGACCCGGCCGAGACGTGGCCGCTCGTCACCGCGGCGCTCCAGCGCCGCCCCGCGGTGATCGCGCCGTTCGTCACGCGCCCCAACGAGACGGTGCCCGACCGCGTTGCGCTCGGGCTCGCGCCCGCGTCCGACGCGGCGCAGGGCGTGTACCTCCTGCGCAAGGCGCAGGGGAAGCGCGACGGCACCATCGTGCTGCAGGAGAGCGGCGCGACCTACGCGTTCATCGAGCAGGCGCTGCCGCTGCTTCTGAAGGACGGGATCGACCTCGACGTGTACTACGTCGCGAGCGCCGAGCTGTTCGACCTGCTGCCCGCGGCCGAGCGCGCGCGCATCTTCCCCGAGGAGCGCGCGCAGGAGGCCATGGGCATCACCGGGTTCACGCACGCGACGATGTACCGCTGGGTCACCTCGGAGCGCGGGCGCGCGGCGACGCTGCACCCGTTCCAGCACGGCCACTTCCTCGGCAGCGGCCAGGCCGAGTTCGTGCTGGAAGAGGCGGGCCTCGACGGGGAGAGCCAGTACCGCGCGGTGAAGAGGTGGTTGGGGCGGTAACGAGGGAGGGCGGGTTGCGGCGCCTTTCGGCGCCTTGACCCGCCCCTACGACACCGCACTCCGAATGATCGTAGGGGCCGAGCTTGCTCGGCCCCGTCGTATTTCCCGAGTCGGTCCCGGAATTACGGGCACGGGCTCGCGGCGTCGAGGGCCGCCACTCCCCACGTGCCCGTGCCGCACGCGTTGCGTCCGCGCACGAGCGCGTAGGTGCCGTCGCCCGCGGGCGGCGTGGAGCGGCCGTCGTCGTAGGACGTTCCCGCGATCGAGTTCGCCAGGCACGTCGCGCCGGCGAAGCCCGCGTGAAGTGACGAGAGCGCGCCACTCGCGAGGTCGAACGCGGTGCCGCTGCCGGCCTGCGGCTGCGGTGCCCACGAGACGTGCGCGGCGCCCGAGAGCGGCGTCACCCTCACGCCCGCGACCTCGGCCGGAGCGGCCAGCACCGTCGGATCGAAGTCGTTGCAGTCGGACGCCGTCGCGGCGCCGTCCCCGTCGAGATCGGCGCCGTCGTAAACGTTGAGGACCACGTCGGGCTGCGACGAAGCCCTCTGGCCCGTGGTCACGAAGAACGCACGCCCGTTGGCGGCGGCCGCCGGCGTGAGCGAGTAGACGCTGTTGAACCGGGCGCCCTGCGGCGTGTCCCGGTCGACGCGGTACTGCGGGTCCCACGTGGTGCCAGCATCTGGCGAATGACGGGTCACGACCGAGTCCGCGCCGGCCCTCGGGTCGAGCCACAGCGCCCACACGTCATTGCCATCCGCAACGAGACGCGGCTTCGCGGACCCGCTCGACGTAAGCGGTGCCGGATCGTCGAGGCGCAGCGCGGACGGGAAGGACCGTCCGCCATCGGTGGAGACGGCCACCTCGACGTCGTCGTCCTCGACGGGCAGGTAGACGTAACTCGCGAACTGCACCAGCGCACGATCGGGCGAGAGGAACAGCGGCCGCACGTCCTCGGTCCAACTGGTGTTCGGGCGGGTCGGGAGCACGACCGGCGTGCTCCACGAGGCCCCGTCCCAACGACTCGTCTGCGGCTTGCCGCTTTGCGGCCACGCCACGAGCGCCGCGTTCACGCCATCGCACGCCACGTGGATGTAGTACACGCCCGTTTCGTTGTAATTCATGAGCCAGTTCTCGACCGTCCACGTTTGGCCGCCGTCCGCACTGGTCTGCACGACGGGCATCCAGTCCGAGTCCCAGTCGCTGAACAGCATGTGCCCGAGGACGAGCCGGGCGCCGTTGGCGCACAGCGACGGAGAATACGGGTAGTAGGACGTCGAGGGGATGCTCTTCGTAAACGTCAGCCCGCCATCGGTGGAGCGGGCGACGTTGACGCTCGCCGTATCGGGCCACGCGAGGTAGACGGCCCCCGCGCCGTAAGCGATCTGCACCTCGTTCTCATACCCGAGAACGCAGGGTCCCAAGGACGCGCTCGGCGCGGACCACGTCGCGCCATGATCGGTCGAACGCCTGACGAACAGCTCGGAGGTGCCGCCGAGCGCCGCGCGGCCGTAGACCAGGTACACCGTTCCGTCGGGGCCGACATCGATCCGCGGGTAATAGAAATACAGGTCGCCGGGCTGGCCGTCCGGAATGCGCAATGGCGGCGTGAACGTACGTCCCCCGTCGCGACGGACGGGGTCGCCGCGTAGGGGTTGACCGCCACGCGCGCGAATGGTGCCGACGCATCCGGTCCGAAGGACACGGGTGTCAGCGCCGATCCGTTGGTTCGGACCTCCTGGCTGCGATTGAGCGCCGCGCGACCGTCCGTGTACGCGAGCACGAAGCGCGCCGCACCGGCGCGGCTCAGGCCATTGCGCGCGAGCGTCGTGAACCCCGGCGCTGCCGGGACGTCGTCGGCGCGCTGCGCCGTGCTCCACGTGGCTCCATCGTCCGCCGACGTGCTGGCCCACGTCGCGTTCGGGATCCGCGTCACGTTGTCCCCCGTGTCGGTCCACGCCAGCGCCCAGCCCGCGTTTCCGACGGCGTCGGCCGCAAACGCGTTGAGGCGCGCCGCGGGCGCGACCACGGAGGGCGTGCCCCACGTCGCGCCCTGGTCGGTCGAGCGCATCGCGCGCACCTGTCCGGCCGTGCCCGGGGACGCGGTCTGGTCCTGCGTCAGCACGAGCACCGTCGAGTGCGCAGAGGCGGTCGCGATCGCGACGCGGCGCACCGACGTCCCCTGGGACGCGTTGTAGGTCGTCGTGAACGTGGCCCCGCCGTCGATGGAGCGCACGACCGAGACCTGCGACTCGGCGATGGCGGCGAGCAGCGCACCGTCATTGGTTCCTGCGAGCGTCACCCAGTACGCCGTCCGGGTGCTGCTCGGATGGGCGGTCGCGCTCAGGTTCAGGGGCGCGCTGTAGCTGGCGCCTGCGTCGGTCGACCGGGCGTACCACGCGACGCGCGTTCCGCTGCCGGACGGCTGCAGCCACGCCACGTGCACGCGGCCGCTACCGTCCACGGCGAGCGCCGTCGAGGGCGTGAAAGCCGACGGGTATCCGGTCACGGTGTCGACCCGGACCGGCGCGCCCCAGGTCGCTCCGCCATCGACGCTCGTCGCCACGCGATACATCCGGTAGGCCTCGTTGGCGAAGAACAGGGCCATGCGTCCGCCCGCACCCACGGAGATCGACATCAGGTCGCGACGCGCCATGACCCCCATGTTCGGATCGCCGTGCTTGACCACGGACACCGGCGCACTCCAGGTGCGGCCGGCATCGTGACTGACGACGACGCTGATGCCGATGTTCCCTTCCGGATCGCCGATGGCGAGCTCGACCGCGACGGTTCCGTCGCTCGCCGCGGTGCTCGTGAAGTCCCGGATCGGCCGTTCGGGCCCGCCGGCGACGACGACCTCGGGCGCGAACGTGATCCCGCCGTCGGCCGAGTAGAGCGCGCGCAGCGTGAAGTCCTGCAGGTTCAGCACCGCGACGTGCCCGGCGTCGTCACCGTGGACCGCGGTTCCATACGCGTGCGAAAGCGCCTGCGGCGTGCCGTCGGAGAGGCTGCGCTCGCGCGCGGGGAGGTCCGTGAAGGGACCGCTCGCCGCCCGAGCGACCGGGAGTGGCACGGCGAGGAGTACGAGCAGAACGAGCGCACGGATGCAGTGGCGGTCGACGCGCGACATGAGTTTTCCCCCATCCTCGACGGAACAGGGGAAACCTACACCTATTTACAGCACGGTGGAGCGAGTTTGACCGGAAGAACGGTGCCGCGCCTACTTCGCGAGTGACGCGGCGCTCCCGATCAGGTACTTGAGGTCCTCGTCCGTCCAGCGGATCCCGGCGCCGACGAGCGCCGAGCGGCGGATCGACCACAGCGGGTCGTCGTAGCCGGCGTAGGCGTAGATGTAGGGGGTCACGAAGTAGCGCGTCTCGAAGCGCAGGTGCGGCCGCGGGCGCGCGCCCTGCTTGCCGAAGTCGTAGGCCTCGAGGGTCAGGTTCAGCTTGTCGTCGAGGAGCGCGTGGTCGACGCCCACGCCGCCCACGGACTCGAACAGGCCCGCGCGCACCGTCGTCGGACCGTAGCGGTACGCGGCCTGCACGTTGTAGGTGAAGTCGTTGTTGTACTTCGTCGTCTTCTCGTGGAACGTCGTCTCCGGGCCGCCGTCGATCGAGGTCGTGATCGTCTCGTCGGTGATGACCTCGCGGCCGCGCGGCGCCTTGACGAGGCCGACGCGGAAGAAGCGGCGGTCGGTCGTGTGCAGGTCGGCGTTGAACGACGAGCGCGAGTCGTCGATCTTGGGCAGCATTTCCGAGCGCATGTCGACGTCGAGCTTCCAGCGCTGCGGCCGGCCCAGCGTGTCCTTGAGCGACGCGACGCCGCCCTCGACCGACTTCAGCGTCGAGTTGAGGTTGTTGACGGTCGTGTCGTCGTTGATCAGCTTGCCGACGGTGCCCTCGCCGCGCGCGATCTTGCCGGTGATCTGGTTCAGGTTGTCGGCGGAGACCTTGAGGCGCTCGGAGATCTCGCGCACGTTCTCCATCGTGCCGGAGAGGTTGCCGCGGTTCTCGGCGACGGCCTGGTCGAGGCCGGAGGCGAGGCTGTTCAGCTTGTCGGCGAGCTTGGGCAGCTCGGTCTTCAAGGTCTCGGAAAACTCGCGGAAGTTCGCGATCGTGGCCTGGATCTGCGTGCGGTTGTCCGCGGTGATGGCCTTGATGTTCTCCGTCAGCTCGCGGATGTTGTCGACGATGTCCTGCAGCCGGCGCTGGCCCTCGGGCCCGCCGAGCGTCTCGCGCATCGACGCGGTCACGGCCTTGATGTCGGTGCCGACGGTGTTGGCGGTGTCGAGCAGCGTGTCCATGCCCGAGGGCGTCGTGCCGGAGAGCACGGTGCCGTCGGGGAGCGGCGGGGCGCTGGTCGGCCCGGGCACGATCTCGACGTACTGCTCGCCGAGGAGGCCCTGCGCGCGCACGGCGGCGCGTGCGCCCTGGTGGAGCGCGAGCCCCTTCTCGAGGTCGAGGGTCACGAGGGCCCGGTCGCGCGCCAGCTCGATCTTCTCGACGATCCCGACCTTCACTCCGGCGACGCGCACGGGGGCCTTCTCGTTGAGGCCGGCGACGGACGGGAACTCCGCCTTGACCGACTGGCGCGAGGCGGCCCCGCCGAGCGACAGGCGCTCGATGCGGATGATGAAGAAGCCGAGGACCACGAGCGCCATGATCATGAAGGCGCCCAGCTTGGCGGTGGAGTTCATGGGGCCTCCCCTTCGAGGGGTTCGCCGGCGAGGAACTTCTGCACGTACGGCTCGCTCGATTTCCGGAACTCGTCGGGCGCGCCTTCGGCCAGGATCCGGCCGTCCTTCAGCATCGCGATGCGGGTGCCGATGCGGAACGCGGACTTGGTGTCGTGCGTGATGATGACCATCGTCGCGCCGGTCTCGCGCCGCATCACCTCGATGTCGTGGTCGATGACCGCCGAGGTGATCGGGTCGAGGCCGGTGTTGGGCTCGTCGAACAGCAGGATTTCGGGCCGGTTGGCGATCGCGCGCGCGAAGCCCACGCGGCGCCGCATGCCGCCCGACAGTTCGTTCGGCATCTTCGCGGCCACGCCCTTCTCCAGTTCGACCATGGCGAGGCACTCGGAGACGCGCTTCGCGATGGCGTCGTTCGCCAGCGTCGTGTGGCGGCGCAGCGGGAAGGCGACGTTCTCGAACACCGACATCGAGTCGAACAGCGCGCCTTCCTGGAACGACATCCCGAAGCGGCGCCGCACCTCGCGCCACGCGCGGCCGTCGGCGCCGGTCATGTCCTGGCCGTCGATGACGACGCGGCCCTTGTCCGGCTTGAGCAGCCCGATGATGTGCTTCAAGAGCACGCTCTTGCCGCCGCCGGAGGCGCCGAGGATCACGAGCGACTCGCCCTTCGGCACGCACAGGTCGATGCCGCGCAGCACGGGCCGGCCGCCGAAGGACTTCTGGAGTCCCTCCATGAGCAGCCGCGGCGTGCCGTTCGGGCCAGCGTCCTGCGGCGTCCGGCCGATCTGCGCGTCGCCGGTCATCAGAAGAGGAGCTTCGTGAGGAAGAAGTCGGAGAGCAGGATCACGAGCGAGCTCATCACGACCGCGGCGGTGGTCGAGCGCCCGACGCCCTCGGCGCCACCCTCGGTGTAGTAGCCCTTGGCGCAGCCGGTCACGGAGAGGATCAGGCCGAAGACCGCGGCCTTGATCAGCCCCGACATGACGTCGTTCACCTGCAGGAACTGGTAGGTGCGCTCCCAGTACGTGTTCGGGTTCGCGCCGAGGAGGTACACGGCGACGCCGTAGCCGCCGAAGATGCCGAGCAGGTCGGCGAGCAGCACGAGCGGCGGCAGCATCAGCGTGCCCGCGGCGACGCGCGGCACGACGAGGTACTGCACGGGCTGCGTGGCCATCGTCGTCAGCGCGTCGATCTGCTCGGTGACGCGCATGCTGCCGAGCTCCGCCGCGAGCGACGAGGCGATGCGGCCGGCGATCATCAGCGCCGTGAGCACCGGGGCCAGCTCGCGCGTGAGCGAGAGCGCGACGACCGACCCGACCCAGTTGCCGGCGTTGAAGCGGTCGAGGACGGTGTAGGTCTGGAGCGCGAGCACGGCGCCGGTGAAGGCCGCGGTCAGCCCGACGACGAGGATCGAGTCGAACCCGACCCGGACCATCTGCCGGACCCATTCCCGCACGTCGAAGGGCGGACGCACGGACCAGTACAAGGCCTGGCCGAGCATCGTCCAGAAGCGGCCCACGTCCTCGCACGCGGCGAGGACGAGCTGACCGGTCTTCTCGAACAGGGCGATCACGGCCACCGCGGGCATCCTCACTCGCCAGATCTGGAATCCGAAATCTTACACGTCGCGCGCGTCGCACGTTCGTGCGCTGTCCCCATACAAACTAGCGGTTAACCTGCGTGTTGCGCCAATGGAACGAGCGTGGGACGGTCGACGCCGCCGTTCGATCGGCTAACCTTTCTCTTTCGGCCCGTGTTGGCCGGAGGCCCGCCATGACGTTCGGCCCGGGAGCCCGCCTCGGACACTACGAGATCGTCGAGCCGCTCGGCGAGGGCGGCATGGGCGAGGTGTGGCGGGCGCGCGACCTCGAGCTCGGTCGCGACGTCGCGATCAAGCGCATGGGCGCCGCGCTCGCCGGCGACCCCGCGCACCTCGCGCGCTTCGAGCGCGAGGCGCGGCTGCTCGCGGTGCTCGACGACCCGCACGTCGCGCGGATCTTCGACGTCGGCCGCGACGACGGCGTGCCGTACCTCGTGCTCGAGCTGGTGCCCGGGACGACGCTGGCCGAGCGCATCGCGGCCGGCCCGCTCGACCCCGACGCGGCCCTCGGCATCGCGCGCCAGGTCCTCGCGGGGCTCGCGGCCGCACACCGCGCGGGGATCGTCCATCGCGACCTCAAGCCGGCCAACGTGAAGCTGCGGCCCGACGGCGTGGTCAAGCTGCTCGACTTCGGCATCGCCAAGTTCACCGCGGGGGCACCGGGCTCCGGCGCCGCGGGCGCGGGCGGGGCCGACGCGACGGGCGGGGCCGACGCGACGCTCACCGCAGCGACGCTCACCGCGGCGACGCTGCCGGGCGCCGTCTTCGGCACGCCGTCGGCGATGAGCCCCGAGCAGCTGCGTGGCGCGGCCGGCGTCGATCACCGGACGGACATCTGGGCCTTCGGCTGCCTGCTGTTCGAGATGCTCGCGGGGCGCCGGCCCTTCGAGGCACCCACGCTGGCCGAGGTGATCGGTCGCGTGCTCACGTCCGGGCCCGACCTTGCCGCGCTGCCCGCCGACGTGCCCGGTGCCGTGCGCACGCTGATCGCACGCTGTCTCGCGAAGGACCCCGCCGCGCGCTTCGCGTCGGCCACCGAGCTCGGCGCGGCGCTCGAGCGCGCCGCGCGCCGCGCCGCACCCGTCGTCACGCTGAAGCAGCTCACGATGGACGACGCGATCGAGCAGTTCCCCGCGGTGTCGCCCGACGGCCTCATGCTGGCCTACGCCGCGGAGCGCGGGCGCGTGCGCGCGATCGTCGTGCGGCCGCTCGCCGGCGGCGATCCGGTCCCGCTGACCGACGGCGGCCACGACGACCTCCTGCCCGCGTGGTCCGCCGACGGCGCCGCGGTGCTGTTCGTGCGTGCGCGCACGCCCGGCGTGAAGCTCGAGCCCGGCGACGTGTTCGGCGAGTACTTCGACGCCGACGTGTGGGAGGTCGACGTCGCCTCGCGCCGCGCGAGGAAGCTCGTCGCCGACGCGTTCCACCCCGCGCCCTCGCCCGACGGCCGCACCGTCGCGGTCGACGCGAAGTGGGCCGGGCCGCACCGCATCTGGCTCGTCGACCGCAACGGGCGCAACCCGCGCCAGGTGAGCGACGACCGCTCCGAGGGCGTGCTGCACCTGCGCCCGCGCTGGTCGCCGGACGGGCGGCGCCTCGCGTACCAGGTCGTCGAGCGCACGAAGTTCGCGCTCGGGCTCGTCGACGTCGCCACGCGCGCCGCGCGCCGCCTCGCGGAGGGCCCGTACCTCGACCCCTACCTCAACTACCAGCCCGCGTGGTCGGCCGACGGCTCGGCCGTCGTCTTCGCCTCGTACCGCAGCGGCGGGCTCAACCTGTGGAGCGTGCCGGTCGACGACGCCGGCGCCCCCGCGGGGCCGCCGCGCCAGGTGACCACCGGCGCCGGCCAGGACGTGGAACCGGTTCCGCTCCCCGGCGGGCGCGTGGTGTTCACGACCCTGCGGCAGAACGCGAGCCTCTGGCGCCTGCCCGTCGATCCCGCCACCGGCCGGCCCGCGGGTCGTCCCGAGAAGGTCGTCGCGTCGTCGCGCGAGGACAGCCGCGGCGCGTGGTCGCCCGACGGGACACGCATCGCCTTCAACTCCGACCGCGGCGGCGACATGAACGTCTGGCTGCGCGAGGCCGACGGCACGCTGCGCGCGCTCACCACGGGGCCGGGCGGCGACTTCCAGCCGTGCTGGTCGCCGGACGGGCGCACGCTCGCGTTCTTCTCGTCGCGCGACGGCCTGCCCGCGCTGTGGACCGTCGACGTCGCGAGCGGGGCCCTCGCGCGCCTGACCGCACCGGGCGCCCGCTTCATCGACATCAACCCGTTCTGGTCGCCCGACGGCCGTCACGTCGCGTACCAGTCCGACGCCGACGGCCGGCTCGAGATCTGGGTCATGGACGCGGACGGCGGGGCGCCGCGTCCGCTCTCGCGCATCGGCGCGCGCGGGCCCTTCATGCGCTGGACGGACGACGGCCGGCACGTGCTGTTCTCGAGCCCCTCCGACGTGAACGCCCTGTTCCGGGTCGGGCTCGACGGCGGCGAGGCCGAGCCGGTCGCGGCGATCGCGGGCGGCGCGCACCTGTCGCTCGCGCCCGACCGGCGGCTGCTGCTCGACGTCGTCGGCCACAAGACGCTGTGGATCTCGCCGCTCGACGGCCGCGGCGCGCCCGAGCCGGTGTTCGAATTCGACGACCCCGACGTGCGGATCGACTACCCGCTCTGGTCCCCCGACGGCCGCTGCGTGCTGTTCGACCGCTTCAAGCCGCGCGGCGGCGACGTCTGGATGCTCGAGGGGTGGGAGTGACGCACACGGTGTAGGGGCGGGTTTAGGCGCCGAAGGCGCCGTAACCCGCCCGCGAACGGCGCCGGCTGCGCAGAGCAACGACCCTCGCAGCGCAAGAGCCGTCGTGTCCCCAGATGTGGGGACACGCGACCGCCTGTCGCCCCGCGTACGTTGGGGCCTGCTGGACGGCAGGGCTTGCGGCTCACGCTGCAATCAACCGGGGGGAGGTGGGCGCCGAAGCGGGCCGAGCGCCATCGGCCGCGGCGGTGCCGCCATCGCGGGAGGGGGCCGGCCGCGCGGGCCGGCCCCCCACCGCCCTCCACGGGGGCCGAACGGCGGCTCCGTCCGGGGTGCATTCGCGCCTCGGCCGCATCGGGATAAACTTGATGGCAGGCGGGTTACGCGCTCTCGCGGTGCGTGGACCCGCCCCACGAACGTCATGGAACCGACCGGCACGGGGCCCCCGATGAGCGAACAGCACGACCGTCTTCCCGACACCGTCAACCTGGAGTTCGCCGAAGAGCTGTACGCGAGCTTCCTCCACGATCCCGAGTCGGTTCCGCCGGACTGGCGGCAGTACTTCGAGTCGCTGCCGGCCTTCGGCTCGAAGACCGGCGAGATCGGGCCGTCCTTCCGTCCAGCCTCGGTGTTCCACCCGACCCGTGACCAGTGCGGCGCCTGCGCCGTGCTGCGCGGCGAGACCGACGTCGCGACCCGGCAGGACATCGTCGACCAGCTGGTCCGCGCGTACAGGGTGCGGGGGCACCTCGTCGCGAAGCTCGACCCGCTGGGGCTCCCGCGCGAGCCGCACCCCGAGCTCGAGCCGTCGTTCTACGGGCTGACCGAGGCCGACCTCGACCGCGCCGTGTCGAGCCGCACGATCTTCGGCACGCCGGGGATGCTGAGCCTGCGCGAGGTGCTGCAGAAGCTGAAGAACACCTACTGCCGCTCGATCGGCGTGCAGTTCATGCACATGGACGAGCTGCGCGCGAAGATGTGGCTGCAGGAGCGGATGGAGACGACGGAGAACCGCCTCGCGATGTCGCGCGAGCAGCAGGTCCGCGTGCTCACCAAGCTCACCGACGCCGTGATCTTCGAGGAGTTCATCCAGAAGAAGTACGTCGGCGCGAAGCGCTTCTCGCTCGAGGGCGGCGAGAGCCTGATCCCGCTGCTCGACCAGGCGCTCGACATGGCCGCCGAGCAGGGCCAGCGCGAGGTCGTGATCGGGATGGCGCACCGCGGGCGCATCAACGTGCTCGCGAACACGGTGGGCAAGAGCCCGCGCCAGATCTTCGCCGAGTTCGACGACAAGGACCCCGAGGCGAACATCGGCCGGGGCGACGTGAAATACCATCTCGGCCACAGCGGCGACGTCGTCACCTCGCACGGGCACAAGCTGCACGTGTCGCTGTGCTTCAACCCGAGCCACCTCGAGTTCGTGAACCCCGTCGCGGTCGGGCGCATCCGCGCCAAGCAGGACCGCCACGGCGACCGCACGCGCGAGCGCGGCATGGCGATCCTGGTCCACGGCGACGCGGCGTTCGCGGGCCAGGGCATCGTGCAGGAGACGCTCAACATGAGCGCGCTCCCCGGCTACACGATCGGCGGCACGCTGCACGTCGTCGTCAACAACCAGATCGGCTTCACCACCTCGCCGCCCGAGAGCCGTTCGACGATCTACGCGACCGACGTGGCGCGCATGCTGCAGATCCCGATCTTCCACGTCAACGGCGAAGATCCCGAGGCCGTCGCGCAGGTGATCCAGCTCGCGATGGAGTTCAGGAAGCTGTTCCGCCGCGACGTCGTGATCGACATGTACTGCTACCGCCGCTACGGGCACAACGAGGGCGACGAGCCCGAGTTCACGCAGCCGCTCATGTACGCGGCGATCAAGGCGCGCAAGTCGGTGCGCGAGGGCTACCTCGAGCACCTGCTGCGCCTCGGCGGCGTGACGGCCGACGAGGCCGCGGCCATCGCGCGCCAGCGGCGCGAGATCCTCGAGCAGGAGCTGTCCGCCGCGCGCGACGCCGAGTACCACAAGCCGCAGGCCCAGCTCACCGGCACGTGGGAAGGCTACCGCGGCGGCCCCGACGCGGCGGTGCCCGATCCGCCGACCGGCGTGGCCGAGCCGCAGCTCGCCGCGCTGCTGCGCGAACTGACGACGGTGCCGAAGGACTTCCACGTCCACCCGAAGCTCGAGCGCATGCTCGCGGCGCGGCGCGAGATGGCGGAGGGCTTGCGCGCGCTCGACTGGGCGACCGCCGAGTCGCTCGCGTTCGCGTCGCTGTCGGTCGAGGGGCGCCGCGTGCGGTTGTCGGGCCAGGACTCGCTGCGCGGCACGTTCAGCCAGCGTCACGCCGGGCTGTGGGACGTCGAGACCGGCGAGGTCTACGTGCCGCTCGAGCACCTCGCGGGCCGCCAGGCGCCGGTCGAGATCCGCAACAGCCCGCTCTCCGAGAACGGCGTGCTCGGCTTCGAGTACGGCTACAGCCTCGAGTACCCCGAGGCGCTCGTCGCGTGGGAAGCGCAGTTCGGCGACTTCGTCAACGCGGCGCAGGTCTTCATCGACCAGTTCCTGGTGAGCGCCGAGGACAAGTGGCGCCGCCTGTCCGCGCTGACGCTGCTCCTGCCGCACGGCATGGAAGGGCAGGGGCCCGAGCACTCGAGCGCGCGGCTCGAGCGCTTCCTCGCGCTCGCGGCCGAGGACAACATCCAGGTCGCGCAGCCGACGACGCCCGCGCAGTACTTCCACCTGCTGCGGCGCCAGGTGCTGCGCCCGCTGCGCAAGCCGCTGTTCGTGATGACGCCGAAGAGCCTCCTGCGTCACCCGCGCGCGGTCTCGCCGCTGGCCGACCTCGCCTCGGGCGCGTACCGGCGCATCCTGCCCGACGTGATGGAGCGGCCGGCGTCGAAGGTGCAGCGTGTGCTCGTGTGCAGCGGCAAGGTCTACTACGACCTCGAGAAGGTGCGCGAGGAGACGGCGCGCGAGGACGTGGCGATCCTGCGGCTCGAGCAGCTCTATCCGCTCTCCGAGCAGGAGCTGGCCGAGGCGCTGATGCCGTACCGTGACGGCGCGAAGGGCAAGCCCGTGTACTGGGTGCAGGACGAGCCCGCCAACATGGGCGCGTGGCGCACCCTGCGCGTGCGCTTCGGCGAGAAGATCCTCGGCAAGTGGCCGCTCGACGTGATCTGCCGCGCGGAGTCCGCGAGCCCCGCCACCGGTTCGGCAGGCAGCCACAAGCTCGAACAACAGGATCTCCTGAGCCGGGCGTTCGAACAGGGCGTGCGCCGCGGCTGAACGGATCCCGCGCGCGGGACGGGGGAACGCGATGACGCGGCTCGTCAAGACGAACGCGACCTACGATGATCTCGTGGACCTCCCCGAGAACGTCAACGGCGAGATCGTCGGCGGCGACCTGTACGCGACGCCGCGGCCGCGTGTGGGGCACGCGGCGACGCAAGGTGTCGTCGGTTCGGACCTCACGGCGCGATTTCGGCTCGGGGACGGTGGACCGGGCGGCTGGTGGATTCTGCCGGAGCCGGAGCTTCGCTTCGGGGTCGAAGTGCTCGTCCCCGACCTGGGCGGGTGGCGCAGATCGCGCGTTCCGGAACTCGACCGCGATGTCGTCAGCGTGACCATCGCGCCAGATTGGGTCGCCGAAATCGTCTCCCCGAGCACGGCACGCTTCGACCGTGTCATCAAGCTGCCGGTGTACGCGCGCGAGCGGGTCGGCCACGTGTGGATCATCGACCCGATCGCGTGCACGCTCGAGGTTCTGCGCCTCGAAGGGGGGCGATGGACCATCGAATCGCAGCACGCCGGAGCCGACCGCGTACGCGCGGCGCCTTTCGACGCGGTCGAGATCGATCTGGCCCGGTGGTGGTCCTGAGAGGGAGGGGCAGGCCCCGCCCCCTCGGGTCATGACATCCCCCACCCCCCGGGGGATAATTCGCGACTGGCCCGCACGCGTCGTGCGGGGCCTTCCGCGCCCGGAAACGGGCCCGGAGCACGGGACACACAAGGAGCACGGGACACAATGGCGGTCGAACTGAAGGTGCCCTCGTTCGGAGAGTCCATCACCGAGGCGCTCGTCGCGCGCTGGCTCAAGAAGGAAGGGGAGGCGGTCGCGCAGGACGAGAGCGTCGTCGTGCTCGAGACCGACAAGGTGACCTCCGAGGTCCCGTCCCCGGCCGGCGGCGTGCTGCAGCGCATCCTCCACGGCGAGGGGCAGACCGTGGCCATCGGCGCCGCGATCGCGGTGATCGACGAGACCGCGACGGCCGCGGCGACGTCCGCACCTGCGGCCGCGGCCGCGCCGGCTCCCGCGCCCGCCGCGCCCCCGTCCGCACCCGCGGCCCCGGCGGGCGACGCGCGCGTGATGCCCGCGGCCGCGCGCGTGATGGCGCAGTCGGGCCTCGCGCCCGGCGACGTCACGCCGACCGGCCCCGGCGGCCGGATCCTCAAGGAGGACGCCGAGCGCGCCGCCGCGGCCCCGCGCAAGGGCCAGGCCCCTGCGGGCCTCGGCGCGCGCCCCGCGCCGTCGCCGGTCCCGCCCGCGGTCGTCGCCGGCGCGGTGCCCAACAGCGGCACGCGGCAGGAAGAGCTCGTGCCGATGACGCCGCTCCGCAAGCGCATCGCCGAGCGGCTCGTGCAGGCGCAGCAGACCGCCGCGCTGCTCACGACCTTCAACGAGGTCGACATGTCGGCCGCGATGGAGCTCCGCAAGGAGCACCAGGAAGCCTTCACCGCGAAGTACGGCGTGAAGCTCGGCTTCATGTCGTTCTTCGTGAAGGCCGCGATCGACGCCTTGAAGCTCGTGCCGCAGGTCAACGCGCAGGTGCAGGGCGACGCGATCCTGTACCGCAACTACTACGACATCGGCGTCGCCGTCGGCGGCGGCCGCGGGCTCGTCGTGCCGATCATCCGCGACGCGGACCGCCTCAGCTTCGCCGAGGTCGAGAAGGCCATCGCCGACTTCGGCAAGCGCGCCAAGGAGAACCGCCTCACGCTCGACGAGCTGCAGGGCGGCACCTTCACGATCAGCAACGGCGGCATCTACGGCTCGATGCTGTCGACGCCGATCGTCAACACGCCGCAGAGCGGAATCCTCGGCCTCCACAACATCCAGGACCGGCCGGTCGCGCGGAACGGGCAGGTCGTGATCCGCCCGATGATGTACGTGGCGATGACCTACGACCACCGCATCATCGACGGGCGCGAGGCCGTCACGTTCTTGAAGCGCATCAAGGAGTGCATCGAGAACCCGTCCCGCATCCTGCTGGAGGTGTGAGGTGGCCGCGCACGAGCACGACCTCGTCGTCATCGGCGCCGGCCCGGGCGGCTACACGGCCGCGATCCGCGCCGCGCAGCTCGGGCTCAACGTGGCGTGCATCGAGCGCGAGACGCAGCTCGGCGGCACGTGCCTGCGCATCGGCTGCATCCCCAGCAAGGCGCTCCTCGAGTCGAGCGAGCTCTACGCCGAGACGCAGAAGAGCTTCGCGCGCCACGGGATCAAGGTCGGCCAGGTGTCGCTCGACCTCACCGCGATGCTGCGGCGCAAGACCGACACGGTCACCGCGCTGACGCAGGGTATCGCCGGCCTGTTCAAGAAGAACAAGGTCACGCGCTACGCCGGCACCGGCCGGCTCGCGGGGCCGGGCAAGGTCGTCGTCGACGGGTCCGAGGGCGCCACCGAACTGACGGCGAAGCACGTCCTGCTCGCGACCGGCTCGGTGTCCGCGCCGCTGCGCGGGGCCGTTCTCGACGAAACGCGCGTCGTCACGAGCACCGAGGCGTTGGCCTTCGATGCGGTGCCGGGGCACCTCGTCGTCATCGGCGCGGGCGCGATCGGCCTCGAGCTGGGCTCGGTGTGGCGCCGGCTCGGCGCCAAGGTCACCGTGCTCGAGTACTTCGACCGCATCCTCCCCGGCATGGACGACGAGATCGCCGCCGAGGCGCTCAAGATCCTCAAGAAGCAGGGGCTCGAGTTCAGGCTCGGCGTGCGCGTCACCGCGGCGCGGGCCGACGGCGACGGCGCCGTCGTCGAGGCCGACGGTCAGGAGCCGCTGCGCTGCGACTGCGTGCTGCTCGCCGTGGGCCGTGTGCCGTACACCGAAGGCCTCGGGCTCGACACGGTCGGGCTCGCCGTCGACGCGCGCGGCCGGCTCGAAGTGGACGAGCACTTCCGCACGAAGGCCGCCGGCGTGTACGCGATCGGCGACGTGATCCCCGGCCCGATGCTCGCGCACAAGGCCGAGGACGAGGCGGTCGCCTGCGTCGAGCACATCGTGACCGGCTACGGGCACGTCAACTACGACGCGATCCCCGCGATCGTCTACACGCACCCCGAGGTCGCGTCGGTCGGCAAGACCGAGGAGCAGCTCAAGGCCGCGGGCATCCCGTACCGCGTCGGCTCGTTCCCGTTCATGGCCAACGGCCGGGCGCGGGCGCTCGGCCAGACCGAGGGCAAGGCGAAGATCCTCGCCGACGCGCGCACCGACCGCATCGTCGGGGCGCACATCGTCGGGCCGCGCGCCGGCGACCTCATCGCCGAGTGCGCGGTCGCGATCGAGTTCGGCGCCACGAGCGAGGACCTCGCGCGCACGACGCACGCCCACCCGACGCTGTCCGAGGTGGTGAAGGAAGCGGCGCTGGGCGTCGACGGGCGCTCGCTCAACATCTGATGCTCGGCCCCGTTGCCCAGGCCGTCGTCGACTGGCTCGAGACGCAGACCAACGACGAGAACGTCGCGGGCATGGCGCGCTACGGGATCCGCCCCGTGCGGGCGATCGGGATGAACGCGCCGCAGCTCGAGGCCAAGGCGAAGCAGCTCGGCACCGACCAGGGGCTCGCGCTCGAGCTGTGGTCCACCGGCATCCACGAGGCGCGGATGATCGCGGTGTACATCGCGGATCCGCAGAAGATGTCCGGCGCGCTCATGGACCGCTGGGCGCAGGACTTCGACTCGTGGGCACTCTGCGATCACGCGTGCATGCACCTGTTCGACCGCACGCAGTGGGCCTACGTGAAGGCGCTCGAGTGGACCGGATGGGAGCCCGAGTACGTGAAGCGCGCCGGCTTCGCGCTCGCCGCCGCGCTCGCCGTGCACGACAAGAAGGCCGACGACGCGCGCTTCCGCGCGTTCTTCAAGCCCGTGCTGCTCGAGGCCGGCGACGACCGCAACCTCGTGAAGAAGGGCATCAGCTGGGCGTTGCGCCAGATCGGCAAGCGCTCGCGCGCGCTCCACGTCGAGGCGCTCGAGGTGGCGAAGAAGCTCGCGGAGAGCGATTCCGCCGCCGCCCGCTGGGTCGGGAAGGACGTGCTGAAGGAGTTGGAGAGCGAGTCGGTGAAGAAGCGGATCGCCCTGAAGCCGTAGGGGCCGAGCTCGCTCGGCCCATCGGGCTCGCTCGTCCGCCACGTCGCGGGGGCTGCAACAACCCCCTCGTTTTCTCACACCGCCCGACACATCTCCCGTCCGATTTCACACCGCGACCCTCTGCGCGCCCTGAATTGACCCAGAATCCGTCCGAATCGACCGTGCCTGGCCCGATCCGCGGCCCGTTGCGGGTTGCGTTGTGAAATCGAGAGGGGGTTGTGTCGAGCGCCGTGAATTCCGGGAGGGGTTGTGTGCGCCGGCGCGGCGGCGAGCGGATTCACGGCGGCGCGTTGCGCCGCACGGGCCGAGCAAGCTCGGCCCCTACGCGGGGAAGCGGGGGCGCGGCACGACCCGCCCGCATGACCCGCGGATCATCTCGTGGATGACGGGTTTGCGCCGACCCGGGGCGACGCGGCACGCAGTCGCGGGACGGGGTAGACTGGCCTCCTTTTCGGGCCGGAGGCAGGTCGGATGTCGTTACGGAACGGAGCGCGGCTGGCGGTTCCGGGGCTGCTGGTCGCGGCGGCGCTCCTCGTGCTGCCGTCGTGCTCGATCCGGCGCCTCGCGGTCAATCGCCTGGGCGACGCGCTCGCCGCCGGCGGGTCGACCTACGCGTCCGACGACGATCCCGAGCTCGTGCGCGACGCGGTCCCGTTCGGACTCAAGACGATCGAGGGGCTCCTCGCCGAGTCGCCGAACCACAAGGGGCTGCTCCTCGCGGCCACCAGCGGCTTCACGCAGTACGCCTACGCGTACCTCGACAGCGAGGCCGATTTCGTCGAGGACGCCGACCTCGCGCGCGCCACGGCGCTGCGGCAGCGCGCGGTGCGCATGTACAAGCGCGCGATCCGCTACGGGCTGCGCGGGCTCGACGCGGCGCACCCCGGCGCGGCGGCGCGGATCGTGAAGGATCCGGCCGGCGTTCTCGCGGGGTTCGGCAGGGCCGACGTGCCGCAGATGTACTGGACCGCGGCCGCGTGGGGCGCCGCGATCGGTGCCGCGAAGCACGAGAGCGAGCTGTCGGCGGACCTGCCGGTCGTCGAGGCGCTCCTCCGCCGCTGCCTCGCGCTCGACGACGCGTGGAACGACGGCGCCGTGTACGACGCGCTGATCTCGCTCGACGGCGGCCGTCCCGCGGGCGCGGGCGGCTCGCTCGAGCGCGCGAAGCACGCGTTCGATCGCGCGGTCGCGATCTCGAACGGCAAGCGCGCCGCGCCGTTCGTGTCGTGGGCGGAGACCGTCGACGTGGGCGCGCAGAACCGCGCCGAGTTCGAACAGATGCTGAACAGGGCGCTGGCCGTGGACCCGGACGCGGTCCCCGAGCAGCGCCTCGCCAACCTCATCGCGCAGAAGCGGGCGCGCTGGCTGCTCGCCCGCAAGGACAACCTGTTCGTCGAGTGACGGACGCCGAGGACGACTCACGTGTCGCTGACATCCCGTTCGCTCCTGGCCGCCGCGGCGCTCGCGCTGTGCGCGGCCGTGCCCGCGCAGGCGCAGGGCGTGGTCATCAAGATGGCCACGCTCGTGCCCAAGGGCTCGGAATGGCACCAGGTCCTGCAGGAGATGGCCGACGGCTGGCAGAAGGCGTCGAAGGGCCAGGTGCAGGTGAAGCTCTATCCCGGCGGCGTCGCCGGCGACGACTCCGACGTGGTCCGCAAGATGCGGCTCGGCACGCTCAACGCCGGCGTGCTGACGATCACCGGTCTCGCCGACATCGACCGCGCGTCGATGGCGCTCGAGATCCCGCTCGCCTACGCCGACTACGCCGAGCTCGACTGCGCGCTCGCGAAGCTCGCCCCGATGCTCGAGCAGCGCATCGACGCCAAGGGCTTCGTGCTCCTCGGCTGGACCGACGGCGGCTACGTGCGCTTCCTCACCAAGGACCCGGTGAAGACGCCGGCCGACCTCAAGAAGGCCAAGCTGTTCACGTGGGCCGGCGACGACGCCTACGTCGAGTTGTGGAAGAGCGCGGGCTTCAACCCCGTGCCGCTGCCCGCCACCGAGCTGGCGACCGGCCTCCAAACCGGCCTCATCAACGCGACCCTCACCACGCCGGGCCTCGCGCTGCTTTCGGGCTGGTTCAACACCGCGAAGCACATGACCGACCTGCCGTGGGCCGTGCTGCTCGGCGGCGTGGTCGTCAACAAGAGCGCGTGGGAGAAGATCCCTGCCGACGTGCGCACCGAGATGCAGCGGATCGCGCGCGAGGCCGGCAAGAAGCTCTCGACCATCGCGCGCGCCGGCGAGTCGCGCGACATCGCGGCGATGCAGAAGCGCGGCCTCGACCTCGTCGCCGTGGATCCGCCGGCGCTCGAGCAGTGGCGCAAGCTCGTGGCCGACGTCATGCCGAAGCTCAAGGGGAAGTTCCTGCCCGCGGACGCCCTCGACGCCGGGCTCAAGGCCCGTGACGAGTGCCGAGCGGCGAGCAAGAGCGGCGGTCGTTGACGGCCGGTCGGGCGCTGAAGGCGGGCGGCGAGGCGGTCCTCGTCGCCCTGTTCCTTCTCCTGGCCGCGGTGCCGCTGGTCGACTTCGTCGGCCGGCCGCTGTCCGGATTCCACATCACGGGCGGCGGCACGTACACGCAGCAGATCACGTTCTACCTCGCCTTCCTCGGCGGGCTCCTCGCGACGGTCACGCGCTCGCACCTGACGCTGTCGACGGCCGGGCTGCTCGCCGAGGGACGCTCGCGCCGCGCGGCCGAGTTCCTCGCCTCGAGCGCGGCGGCGATGGTCACGGCGATGCTCTGCTACGCGGCCTACGGCGTCGTGATGGCCGAGCGCGCCTCGGGCGCGAAGCTCGCGATCGGCCTGCCGCAGTGGATCAGCGAGACCGTGATGCCGCTCGCGCTCGGCGCGATGTCGGCCGTGTACGTCGCGCGCGCGCCGGGGTGGAAGGGCAAGCTCGGCGCGCTCGTGCTCGTCGGCGGCGCGTTCGCGCTCGCCTACGTGCCGCCGAGCGGGCCCCTCGTGTGGCTGCTCATCGCGATCCTGATGCTCGCGACGCTCTTCGGCTCGCCCGTGTTCGCGGCGATGTCGGGCGTGGCGCTGCTCCTGTTCTGGCGCGAGGCGACGCCGGTCTCCGCGGTCACGGCGGAGATCTACCGCCTGATCGCCTCGCCGACGCTGCCCGCGATCCCGCTGCTCACCGCGTGCGGGTTCGTGCTCGCCGAGACGAAGGCGGCCGAGCGGCTGGTGCGCTTCTTCCGCGCGCTGTTCGGCTTCATGCCGGGCGGCGTCGCGATCCTCGTCGCGATGGTGTGCGCGCTGTTCACCGCGTTCACCGGCGGCTCGGGCGTGACGATCATCGCGCTCGGCGGGCTCGTCTACCCGATCCTGCGCCAGGACGGCTACTCCGAGTCGTTCTCGCTCGGCCTCGTCACGGCGGCGGGGAGCCTCGGGCTCCTGTTCCCGCCGAGCCTGCCGGTGATCCTCTACAGCGTCGTGGCCAACGTGCCCGCGGACAAGCTGTTCGTCGCGGGGCTCGGGCCGGGCCTCCTGCTGCTCGCGCTCGTCGTCGTGTACGGGATCACCGTGGGCCGCAAGGTGCAGGCCGTGCGGCAGCCGTTCTCGCCGAAGGAAGCGCTCGCCGCGGCGTGGGGCGCCAAGTGGGAGCTGTCGATCCCGGTGCTGATGATCGTGCTGTTCGCGACCGGCTGGGCGTCGCTCCTCGAGACCTCGGCGGCCGCGTGCCTCTACACGATCCTCATCGCGACCGTGATCCACCGCGACCTGCACCCGCTGCGCGGGCTGCCGCCGGCGATCGTGAAGGCCGGGTCGATGGTCGGGGCCGTGTTGATCCTGCTCGCGTGCGCGCTCGGTTTCACGAGCTACCTCGTCGACGCGCAGGTGCCGGACGCGCTCCTCGGTTCGATCCAGGCGCACATCCAGTCGCCGGTCGTGTTCCTGCTGGTGCTGAACGTCGTGCTGCTCGTGCTGGGCAGCGTGCTCGAGATCTTCTCGGCGATCGTCATCCTGACCCCCCTGG
>JABLTH010000842.1_pt1 | contig 31834 bp, 28 predicted proteins | sample 7875711 | NCBI WGS metagenome assembly JABLTH01 (sample SAMN14941262, study PRJNA633318) | bioreactor metagenome | isolation source: bioreactor | place: China | collected 2019-03-05 | reverse complement strand
GTTGAACGAGGTCAGCATGGCGATCGAGTTCTTCGACTGCATCAGGCGCTCGGCGATGCGTGCGCGCATGCGGGTCATCGGCACGCGCTCTTCCGGACGGGCGCCCGGGGTCGGCTTCGCGGCGGGCGCGGCGGCGGGGGCGCTGCCGCCCTTGGCGTAGTTGACCAGGTCTTCCTTGGTCACGCGGCCGTCGCGGCCGGTGCCGGCGACCTTGGACGGGTCGATGTGCTCTTCCTCGGCGACGCGACGGCCGGCCGGGGACAGGTCTTCGGTGCCCTTGCCACCAGCCTTCGCAGGAGCGGCCGGTGCCGGGGCGGCGGCCTTCGGCGCTTCCGCCGCCGGAGCCGGCGCGGCAGCCGCCGCACCTTCCTCGATGACCGCAATCACCTGCTCGCTGTTCACCGTGTCGCCCTCGGCGTGGCGGATCTCCTTGAGCACGCCATCGACGGTGGCGGGCACCTCGAGCACGACCTTGTCGGTCTCGAGATCGACAAGGTTCTCGTCGCGCTTGACCGCGTCGCCGACCTTCTTGTGCCAGGTCGCGATGGTGGCGTCGGAGACGGACTCGGGGAGAACGGGGACTTTGACTTCGATGGACATCACAGGGTCCTTGCTGGGGTTGGCACCCATCCGTGGGTGCAGGAGCAAAGCGACCGTCCCGGCCGCGCTATTCGACAATAGGTTACTCGGCCGAGTGGTCGGTGCCGATCGGGGCGACCAGCGCCTGCTCGACCAGCGCCGCCTGTTCGGCGTTGTGCTCGTTGAGGTGACCGGCGGCCGGGGCGGCCGACCTGGCGCGGCCGGCGTAGGACAGCGTGTGCTTGGCGCCGATGCAGGCCTGCAGGTGGTGGCGGATCTGGAACCAGGCACCCTGGTTCATCGGTTCCTCCTGGCACCAGATCACCTCCTTGGTGGCGCTGAAGCGGGCCAGCTCGGCCGACACCTCGGGACGCGGGAACGGATACAGCTGCTCCACGCGCACCAGCGCCACGTCCTCGAGGCCGCGCTTCTCGGCTTCCTCGAGCAGGTCGTAGTAGACCTTGCCGGCGCACAGCACCACTCGCTTGACCTTCTTCACCGGCAGCTCGCGGTGCTCGCCCAGCACCAACTGGAACGAGCCGCTGGCCAGGTCGTCCAGGGTGGAGACGGCCAGCTTGTGGCGCAGCAGCGACTTCGGCGTCATCACGATCAGCGGCTTGCGCACCGGGCGCAGCATCTGGCGGCGGATCATGTGGAAATCCTGCGCCGGGGTGGTCGGCACGCAGACCTGCATGTTGTTCACCGCGCACAGTTGCAGGAAGCGCTCGAGGCGGGCGGAGGAATGTTCCGGTCCCTGGCCCTCATAACCGTGCGGCAGGTACAGCGCCAGGCCGCACAAGCGGTTCCACTTCGATTCGCCGGAGCTGATGAACTGGTCGATCACCACCTGCGCGCCGTTGGCGAAGTCGCCGAACTGGCCTTCCCAGATGTGCAGCGTGTCGGGGTCGGTGGTGGCGTGGCCGTATTCGAAGGCCATCACCGCTTCCTCGCTGAGCAGCGAATCGATCACCTCGACGTTGGCGTCGTCGCGGATGGTGGCCAGCGGCATGAAGGTATGACCATCCTTCTGGTCGTGCAGCACCGCATGGCGGTGGAAGAAGGTGCCGCGACCGGAGTCCTGACCGACCAGGCGCAGGTTGCTGCCGCCGTCGATCAGGGTGGCGTAGGCCAGGTTCTCGGCGAAGCCCCAGTCGGCCGGCAGCTCGCCTGCGGCCATCTTGCGGCGGTCGTCGTAGATCTTGCTCACACGCGACTGCAGGGCGAGTTCGCCCGGCAGGTCGAGGATGCGGTTGGCCAGTTCCACCAGCTTCTTCTTCGGCACGGTGGTATCGGCCGGCGTCGACAGCGGGTTGTTGGTGAAGCGGGCCCAGTCGATTTCCAGGTCGCGCACCGGCGTCGGGTTGAACTCGGCCAGCGGTGCACCGGCCTCCAGCCGGTCGCGGTAGGCGTCAAGCCGCTTCTGGCCATCGCCCTCGGCGATCACGCCCTCCTTCTGCAGCGCCTGCGCGTAGAGGTCGCGGGTGGTCGGGCGCTTGCGGATGATCTGGTACATCAGCGGCTGCGTGGCGGCCGGCTCGTCCGCTTCGTTGTGGCCGTGGCGGCGGTAGCACACCACATCGATCACCACGTCCTTGCGGAAGGTCTTGCGGAACTCGTAGGCCAGGCGGGTGACTTCGATCACCGCTTCCGGGTCGTCGCCGTTCACATGGAACACCGGCGCATTGACCATCTTGGCCAGGTCGGTGCAGTACATCGTGGAACGGGCGTCCTGCGGGTTTGAGGTGGTGAAGCCCACCTGGTTGTTCACCACCACGTGCAGGGTGCCGCCGATCCGGAAGCCGCGGGCCTGCGACATGTTGAACAATTCCATGTTCACGCCCTGGCCGGCCAGCGCCGCGTCGCCGTGGATCAGCACGGCCATCGACTGCTGGTGCTCGGTGTCGCGGCGGCGCAGTTGGCGCGCGTGCACCGAGCCGGCGACCACCGGGTTGACGATCTCCAGGTGCGACGGGTTGAACGCCAGCGCCACGTGTACGCCGCCCTTGGGCGTCTTCAGGTCGGACGAGAAGCCCATGTGGTACTTCACGTCGCCGGAGTAGGCCGGGTCGTCGATATGCTCGAACTTGCCCTCGAACTCGTCGAACAGGGTCTTCGGCGGCTTGCCGAGGATGTTGACCAGCACGTTGAGGCGGCCGCGGTGGGCCATGCCGATCACCAGCTCCTTGATGCCGTTGTCGCCGGCCATGCGCACGACGTCGTCGACCAGCGGGATCAGGCTGTCGCCGCCTTCCAGCGAGAAGCGCTTCTGGCCCACGTACTTGGTGTGCAGGTAGCGCTCCAGGCCTTCGGTGGCGGTGAGCACGTCGAGCACGTGGCTCTTCTCCGCCTTGTCCAGGCCGGCGCTGCCGTTGGCCTGCTCCAGGCGGGAGTAGATCCAGTTCCGCTGGGCGTGGTCGGAGATGTACATGAACTCGGCGCCGATGGTGCCGGTGTACACCTTCTTCAGGCGCGCCCAGAGGTCGCGCAGCTTCATGCGGTGGCCGCCGCCGGCGTAGGTGCCGCAGTCGAACTCGGTGTCCAGGTCGGCCTCGGACAGGCCGTGGAAGGCCAGGCCGAGGTCGGGGGCCTCCATCTTCTGGGCCAGGCCCAGCGGGTCGAGGTCGGCGCCCAGATGGCCACGCGAGCGGTAGGCCGTCAGCAGGCGCAGCACGCCGGCCTGCTTGCGCGCGTGTGCATCGTCCACGGTGGTAACGGCGGCGCGGCGCTGTTTCTGCGCGGCCTCAATACGCGCAATGGCCGCGGTGTGGGAAACATCTCCCGACTCGCGGCCATTGAAGGTCTTGAAATAGTTGTTCCACTCGGCGGGGACGGAGCTCGGGTCGCTCAGCCAGGCGTCGTACAGGGCTTCGACGTAATCGGCGTTGCCGCCTGCGAGTTGGGAGGACTCGAAGAACTCGCGAATCAGGTTTGTGCTCACGTTACCACCGGTCGGGGGAAGGGGGCCGTCGACGCTGCCCGTGGCGCAGCGGAAGGCTGGCAAAAATCTTGTTAATTATAGCGCGGGGCTGCTGCGTCGCGACAACCCGGGCGTGGGGTTGGACCATGGTCTATGCAAGGGGCCGGATCGCCACAGGTGGCGGTCCGGCGGGACTTTCGCCAGGCCAGGGGCAAGGGCGGGGTGGGCCGGACCGTTCAGCGACCGTCTAGAGGCCGAGCGCAAGCAGCTCGGTGGCCGGCACGGAGCGCTCCCACACCTCATCGAATTGCTGGGCCAGCGGCATCTGGCCGGCCCGGTCGTGGCGCGCGGCACGTCCTTGCTGGCGATCGTATTCGGGCAGGAACAGGTAGCCCCCGGCATCGTTGATCAGCCAGCCGGCACGGTTGGCCAGGTCCACCTCCTCTACCGGCCGGCGGATATGGATCACGCTGGACAACCTTTGTGCAAGGGCGATCAGCCGATGGCCGTCGCGCAGGGCGGATCCGGTGTCGTGCAGCAGGATCCGAATGCGCGCGCCACGCCCGGAAGTTGCGATCCGGCGAAGCTCGGCCAGTTCCTCGGCGCTGGCGTAGTGCTCGCTGTCCAGCTTCGGCAGGTGGATTGCCAGCAGATGCTGTGCATCGGCCAGCAGGGCGAGCCGGGCAGCCTCGACCGTGGGGCGGTCCTCGGCCGGCAACAGGTCCGCGGCGCGCGGGGCGCGGGCCGCAGCCGCAGCCGGCTCCAGCGCCCGGCGCAGCGGCTGGTGCATGCGTCCGGCTGCTTCGAAGATCTCGCCGGACTCCGCGAAGCCCTCGCGGGTATAGAACGGCACCAGTTCCACCGGGGCATCGAGCCGCAGCTCGTTCCAGCCGAAGCTGCGTGCCCGCTCGATCAGCTGGCGCAGCAGGGCGGTGCCGACACCATGGCGCTGCCAGGTGGGCAGCACGGCGACGCGGCTGATCCGCTGGTCGGGGGTGAGCCGGGCGGCGCCGATCGGGCAGTCGGCATCGTCACGGGCGATCAGGTGCAGCGCCTGCGGGTCGCCGTCGTCGAACTCCCATGCGGCGGGCAGGCCCAGTCCGTCGATCAGCACCATGCGGCGCAATTGCCGAACCGCTTCGCGGTCGCCGTCGCGGGCCCAGTCGGCGCTGACGATGTGGAAGGCTTCGAGCTTCATCGGTGCTTCGCCCGGCGGGGAATCAGGTGGCCATCGTCCAGCAGGGCGAGCAGCAGCGCCCGCTCGGTGGCATCGGGTGCTTCGGCGATCGTGATTTCCCGTTCCGCGCACAGGCGCTGGGCGAGAATCGGGGTTGCCGGATGGGCCCGGCCGTTCACGAACAGCGTGCAGCCGTTGCGGGTGCGTGCCCAGGCCATGCGCGACCAGGGGTGGCGCACGAACGACACGTTCCCGGTCAGCAGCTTGTCCAGTGCGGCGGCGGTGACCGGTCGCTCGGCCGGCGCCGGCTGCTGTGCCAGGCGATAGCGGGTGACGAACTGGCCGAACCAGTCCAGCAGGGTTGCATCGTTGTAGGCACTGGCGAACGGCAACACGGCACGCAGGCGCTCCAGTGCGGTGCGATCGATCTCGCCGGGGTTGCGGGCGGGCGCGAGGTCCGGGTCGGTGTAGCGTGCCTCCTCGGGCAGGCGGTCGGCCAGGTAGTCGGCAAAATCGCCGATCAGCTCGGCCTGGGACGGTGCGCGCATGCCGACCGAAAAGGTCATGCACGGTCCACCGAAGGCCACCCCGTCGTGCGGCACGTTCGGCGGCAGGTAAAGCATGTCGCCCGGTTCCAGCAGCCATTCGTGGGTGGGTTCGAACTGCGTCAACTGCTTCAGCTCGACATCGGGGCGGAAATCCTTCGGCGCATCCGGATCGGTGCTGATCGCCCAGTGCCGCTGGCCCAGTCCCTGGATCAGGAACACGTCGTACTGGTCCACGTGCGGGCCCACGCCACCGCCAGGTTCGGCGTAGGAGATCATGACGTCGTCCACCCGCCAGCTCGGCAGGAAGGCAAACGGCGCAAGCAGGGCGGCGACGTCGGCGTCCCACTTGTCCACGTCCTGCACCAGCAGCGTCCAGTTGGCGTCGCCGGTGGTGGCGAAGTCGGCTTCGTCGAGCGGTCCGGTCTTCACGTGCCAGCGGTCGCGCTTGGCGTCGTGGCGGATCAGTCGCGACAGCGCACCGTCCTCGCAGGCCAGGCCGGCGAGGTCTTCCGGCGCGATCGGCGGCACGAAACCGGGGAAGGCATTGCGCACCAGCAGCGGGTGCTTTTGCCAGTAGTCGCGCAGGAACTGGGCGGTGGACATGCCGAGCGGCTGGCGGGCGGAACCGCGCACCTCGATCGGCAGCGGCTTGCGGGAGGGGGAGGAGATGGCCATGGGCGCGATTGTAGCCATTGCCGGGCGCGCCATGCCGAGCCGGCATAAGGACATCGCCAATCATCCTTTGGGCGGCGCACCCGCGCGGGGGCAAGCTGATGCGATTCCTGTTTGGACGTCCAAAGGACCCGCCCGTGAACGCAACGCAGCCCGCCCTTGCGGCACCGCCCGGCCTGGGCGAGGAGCGCCAGGCCCTGCTGCGCCAACTGCTCGATGGCCTGGAACCGGCACAGCTGTACTGGATCGCGGCCTATGCCGCGCAGCAGGCGGCCCAGCCGGTTGTGCGCCCGGCGCCGGGCCCGGCTGCGCGGCTGACCGTGTTGTACGGCAGCCAGACCGGCAATGCCCGCCGGGTGGCCGAGCGCTTCGCCGCCGCGGCCGAGGCGGCCGGCGTGCCGGTGCGCCTGGTGCGTGCCGGTGCCTACCCGGTGCGCGAGCTGGCCGACGAGCGTTATCTCGCCGTGGTGGTCAGCACCCAGGGCGAGGGCGAGCCGCCGGACGACGCGCGCGGATTCGTCGAGTTCCTCGCCTCGCGTCGTGCGCCAAAGCTGCCGAAGCTGCACTACACCGTGCTTGGCCTGGGCGATTCCAGCTACCCGCTTTTCAATGCGATGGGACGCAGCGTGGATGCACGGCTGGCCGAACTCGGCGCGCAGCGGCTGGCGCCGCTGGCCGAGGCCGACGTGGATATCGAGCCGGTGGCCGCGCCCTGGGCCGAGGGCGCGCTGGCGCTGGTGCGCGACAAGCTTGGCCGGGAGTTGCCGACGGCCTCGGTGACCCCGCTGCGGGTGGCGCCGGCTCGACCGCAGTTCCACCGCGAGCGGCCGTTCCCGGCGCCGGTACTGGCCAACCAGCGCATCGTTTCGCGCCACGCCGACCGTGACGTGCGTCATGTCGAGCTCTCGCTGGAAGGCTCCGGCCTGCGCTACGCGCCGGGTGACGCGCTCGGCGTGTGGCATCGCAACCCGGCATCGCTGGTCGAGGCGTTCCTGGCCGAGCTGTCGCTGGATGGCGACACCATGGTCTCCCACGATGGCAAGGAACGGCCGTTGCGCGAATGGCTGGCCAGCGAGCGCGAGCTGACCCGGCTCAGCCGCCCGCTGGTGCAGGCCGTCGCCGAGCGCGCCGACAGTGCCTTGCTGCGCGCCGCCCTGGAGAGCCACGAGGCACTGACGGCACTGCTTGCTGCCCACCATCCGATCGACCTGCTGCGTGCCAATCCCGCCGTGTGGGATGCCGCGGCCCTGGTCGCCGCACTGCGCCCGCTGACCCCACGGCTGTACTCGATCGCCTCCAGCCCGCAGGCCGTGGGCGAGGACGAAGTGCACCTGACGCTGGCCGTAGTGGACTACCACGCGCACGGCGAGCCGCACCTCGGCGCCGCCTCGCGCTGGATCGCCGATGCCGGCGAGGACGCCACGCTGGATGTGTTCATTGAGCCGAACGAGCGCTTCCGCCTGCCGGCCGACGGTGCCCGCGACCTGATCATGATCGGTCCCGGCACTGGCGTGGCGCCGTTCCGCGCTTTCGTGCAGGAGCGCCAGCAGGACGGCGCGACCGGGCGCAACTGGCTGGTGTTCGGTAATCGCCATGCCGGCGACGACTTCCTCTACCAGCTCGAGTGGCAGCAGGCGCTCAAGGAGGGCGCGCTGCATCGGCTGGACGTGGCGTTCTCGCGCGATCAGGCCCAGAAGCGTTATGTCCAGCACGTGCTGCTCGAGCGCGGCGCCGAACTTTACGACTGGCTCGCCGGTGGTGCACATCTCTATGTGTGCGGCGACGCCGCGCAGATGGCGAAGGACGTCCACGCCGCGCTCGCCGACATCGTCGTCACCCACGGCGGCAAGACTCCTGACGCCGCCCAGGCCTGGCTTTCCGAACTCCTGCAGGACGGGCGCTACGCCCGCGACGTGTACTGAGATGAGCGAACCCACCACCTTGCCCGTGTCCGAGATGGAGCGCATCAAGGCAGCCAGCCGGCTGCTGCGCGGCACCCTCGTGGAAGGGCTGGCCGATACGGTCACCGGCGCGATCAGCGACGACGACAACAAGCTGCTGAAGTTCCACGGCAGCTACCAGCAGGACGATCGCGACCTGCGCGACGAGCGTCGCCGGCAGAAGCTGGAGCCGGCGTACTCCTTCATGATCCGTGCGCGCCTGCCCGGCGGCGTGGTGACGCCGGCGCAGTGGCTGGCGTTCGATCGCATCGCCACCGGGCACGCCAACGGCACGCTGCGCATCACCACCCGGCAGACCTTCCAGTGGCACGGCGTGATCAAGCGCCACCTGAAACCGACCCTCCGCGCGATCCACGATGCACTGGCCACCACCATCGCCGCCTGCGGCGATGTGGTGCGCACCGTGGTCAGCAGTGCCAATCCGCAGGTGCCCGAGACACACGCGCTGGCCTACGCCTGGGCGGCGAAGCTGTCCGAGCACCTGGAGCCGCAGACACGGGCGTACCACGAGATCTGGCTGGACGGCGAAAAGGTCTCCGGCGAGGAACACGAGCCGCTGTACGGCCCGACCTACCTGCCGCGCAAGTTCAAGATCGGCCTGGCGATCCCGCCGCTCAACGACGTCGATGTGTTCGCTCAGGACCTGGGCCTGATCGCGATCATCGAGGCAGGCCGACTGCTCGGCTTCAACGTCGCCATCGGCGGTGGCATGGGCGCCACCCATGGCGATCCGAGCACCTATCCGCGGCTGGCCAGCGTGATCGGCTTCGTCGCGCCGGAGCAGCTGATCGCGGTGGCCGAGGGCGTGGTGGCGGTGCAGCGCGACTGGGGCAACCGCAGCGAGCGCAAGCACGCGCGCCTGAAGTACACGCTGGACCATCGCGGCCTGGACCACTTCGTCGCCGAACTGGAGTCGCGCCTCGGCTTCGCGCTGGCGCCGGCGCGACCGTACGCGTTCGAGCACAACGGCGATCGCTATGGCTGGGTGGAAGGCGAGGGCGGTCGCTGGCACCTCACCCTGCACATCGAAGCCGGGCGGCTGGCCGACGTCGGTACGGCGCGTTCGCTGAGCGGCCTGCGCGAACTGGCCAAGGTCCACACCGGCAGCTTCCGCATGACCTGCAACCAGAACGTGATCGTCGCCGACGTGGCCGCGGCCGATCGGGCACGCGTCGACGCGCTGGTCGCCGAGCACGGCCTGGACGGCTACCGCGCCGCCAGCCCGATCCGACGCCACGCGGTGGCCTGCGTGGCACTGCCGACCTGCGGCCTGGCGATGGCCGAGAGCGAGCGCTACCTGCCGGAGCTGCTGCCCAAGCTCGAAGCGCAGCTCGAGCACCACGGTCTGGCCGATGCGCCGATCCTGCTGCGTCTCTCTGGCTGCCCCAACGGGTGCTCGCGGCCGTACCTGGGCGAAATCGCGCTGGTCGGTCGTGCGCCGGGTCGCTACGACCTGCGGCTCGGTGCCGATTTCCGCGGCCAGCGGCTCAACCGGTTGTACCGAGAGAACATCGACGAGGCAGCGATTCTCGCTGCGCTCGATCCGCTGTTCGCCCGCTATGCCGCCGAGCGTGGGGCCGGCGAGGGTTTCGGTGACTTCCTGGTGCGCACCGGCGAGGTCGCTGCGCCGGTGACGATCCCCGCCGAGGTGGTCGCGTGAATCCGGCCTACCTCGACGACGCGGCGCGCGACCCCGCCGTGCTCGGCCGCCTCGATGCCTGGTTGGGTCGGCTCGATGCGGTGGAGCGCGCGCGCTGGGCGCTGCGCAACATACCCGGACCGTTGGTGCTGTCGTCGAGTTTCGGGGCGCAGTCCGCGCTGATGCTGCACCTGATGAGCCGCGAGCAGCCGGACATCCCGGTGGTGCTGATCGATACCGGCTATCTGTTTCCCGAGACCTACCGCTTCGCCGACGAGCTGACCGACCGGCTCGGTCTCAATCTTCGGGTCTACCGGTCCGAGGTGAGCCCGGCATGGATGGAGGCGCGGCACGGCCGACTGTGGGAGCAGGGCGAGGAAGGCATCCGGCGCTACAACGAATTGCGCAAGGTGGAACCGATGCAGCGCGCGCTCGGCGAACTCGGCGCGTCGGGCTGGTTCTCCGGCCTGCGCCGCGTTCAGTCGCGCAGCCGCGAGCAGATTCCCTTCATCCAGCGCCGCAACGGTCGCTGGAAGTTCCATCCCGTCGCCGATTGGCCCGACCGCGACGTCGGTCAGTACCTGAGCCAGCATGGCTTGCCGTACCACCCGCTGTGGGACAAGGGCTACGTCTCGATCGGCGACGTGCATACCACGCGACCATGGGAGCCTGGCATGGAGGCGGAGGAAACGCGGTTCTTTGGCTTGCACCGCGAGTGTGGCCTGCACGAGGCGGTCTAGCCGCGGGGCGGACTGATTGTCGGCCGGTGCGTCGCCCCTTGCGTCGTTCTGGCGGAAGCCGGCGGCACCTCGCCATAACCGGGCGGCCGGTCGGTGCCTTGCGGCCTCGCCAACCAGGCCCCGGGGTTCCAGCTTTCACTGCAACGACGAGGAGATGGCATTCCCCCGCTTCCCCGGATCGTTGCCCACAGCGGGAGTGCGGCGTGGTCGAGGATTCCGGCCCCGACTGGTCAGGCCCGGGCAGCCACCGGCTTGCCCGCCACTTTCGCTGCCCGTTCGCGCCAGCTGGGCGCCGTCGGCCATTCCACGGCCTCACCCGCGGCCAGGTGCCGGCTCAGTGCCTTGCGGTCGAGTTGCGGCGCGAAGTCGGCGATGAACGCAAGCGCAAACTCGCGCGGCACACCGTCACGCCGAAGCGCCACCCAGGTGGTGCATGGGGCGAACAGCGCGTCGGCGGAGAGGATGCGCAGGTCTGTGCTGTCCGACGGCAGCAGCGCCATCTCGGCCAGCACGCCGACTCCCAGGCCTGCGCGGACATAGGTCTTGATCAGGTCGGCGTCCGCCGCGGTCATGGCGATCTGCGGGGTCAATCCGCGCGACTCGAAGGCGCGGCGCAGCGAGGACTCCGGCTTCAGCGACGAGTCGTAACTGACCAGTGGATGGGCGGCCAGTTCTTCCAGCGTGGGGGCGCGGTCGAGCGCGGCCAGCGGGTGATCCTTCGGCACCACCACGCGGCGTTGCCAGCGGTACGCGGGCAGTGCGATCACGCCGGTCGGCGGCGCCCCGGCCGTGCTGACCACGGCCATGTCGACGCCGCCACCGGCGAGCAGGTCGATCAGCTCGGCATCGGCTGCCGGCTGCAGGTGCACGCTCACTTCGGGGTACTGGCGGTTGAGCGCGGCGATCGCGCCGGGCAGGGCGAAGCGTGCCTGGGTATGGGTGGTGGCGATGCGCAGGGTGCCGCGCGCTTCGTTGCGCAGGTTCGCCGCCACCGACTGGATGTTGGCCACCTCGGCCAGGATCGCCCGAGCTCGCTCGAGCACCTTGCTGCCGGCATGGGTGATCGCGTCAAGGCTCTTGCCCTTGCGATTGAACAACTGGAAGCCAAGCTCCTCCTCCAGTTGCTTGAGCTGCTTGCTCAGCCCGGGCTGGGTCGCGTGCACGCGCTCCGCGGCCAGGGTGATGTTGAGCCCGGAGTCGGCGATCGCGATCAGGTAGCGCAACTGGGTCAGGGTCATGTGCTGGCCCCGGGCGGGCGCAAACGGGCGCCGGTGGGTGCCGGTACGAGGATGGCAGCGGTAGGTGGCGTCGAGACGATGTTCATTTGGACGTCTATACATCCATTTGCTGCGATGCGTCAAGCAATGGCGGTTCCGCCGTATTCATTCCCGGGGGGAATAAGGACCGTTCCACAAATCATTTGTGTACGCGGGCTTGCATTCCTAGCTTGGCCGGATGCGCCGCCCCGGGCGCCCCCAAGCGAGGGTCCGACTGCGATGAAGCTGTATCCCCTGTTCGCCGACCTGCGCGACCGCTCCGTCCTGGTAGTCGGCGGTGGCGCCGTGGCGGAGCGCAAGGCCGCGATGCTGCTCGAGGCCGGTGCTGGCGTCACGGTGGGGGCGCCATCGCTGTCGCCGGCGCTGGAGGCCTGGGCGGCATCCGGACGGGTCGTCCATCGGGCTGGCACGTTCGTGCCGGAGTGGCTCGACGAGGTGTGGCTGGTGGTGGCCGCCACCGGCGATGGCGCTCTGCACCAGCGTATCGCCGAGCTGGCCGCGGCGCGGCGCATCTTCGTCAACGTGGTGGACGACGCATCGCGTTCCAGCTTCCAGGTGCCGGCGGTGATCGACCGGTCGCCCATCACCATCGCCATTTCCAGCGGCGGGGATGCGCCGATGTTCGCGCGGCTGATCCGCGAACGGCTGGAGACGCTGCTCGACCACTCGCTGGGCAGCCTGGCGACGCTGGCGTCGAAGCTGCGTAAGCGCATCCGGTTGCGCTATCCCGACCCATCCACGCGGCGCAGCTTCTACGAACAACTGTTCTCCGGTCCAGTGGCCGACCTGGTTCGCCGCGGCCAGCCGGTACAGGCACAGGCCGAGGCCGAGCGCCTGCTGGCTTCGCCGGTCGACCCGCCCCGGGGCACCGTGGTGCTGGTTGGCGCCGGCCCGGGCGATCCCGGGCTGCTCACGCTGCGCGGTCTGCGCGCGTTGAACGAGGCCGACGTGATCCTGCACGACCGGCTGGTCAGTACCGAGGTTTTGGCGCTGGCACGTCGCGATGCCGAGCGCATCGCGGTGGGCAAGGAGTCCGGTCACCATCACACCACCCAGGACGGCATCCACGCACTGATGCTCGAGCACGCCAGCAAGGGCCGTCGCGTGGTACGGCTGAAAGGCGGCGATCCCTTCGTGTTCGGGCGCGGCGGCGAGGAACTGGAGTTCCTGCGTGTCCACGGCGTCCCCTATGAAGTGGTGCCCGGCATCACCGCTGCGGTCGCTTGCGCGGCCTACGCCGGCATTCCGCTCACCCACCGCGATCACGCGCAGTCGGTGCGCCTGCTGACCGCACACTGCAAGGCGTCGCACGACACGCTCGACTGGCCCGCGCTGGCCCGCGAGCGGCAGACCCTGGCGGTGTACATGGGGGTGTCCCAGCTCGAGGCCTTTCAGCAGCGGCTGCTTGCGCATGGTCGCGCCGCGTCCACCCCGTTCGCGCTGGTCGAGAACGGCTCGCGGCCGGAGCAGCGGGTGGTCACCGGTACGCTGGGGCGGCTCGCCCGCCGGGCCGTCCAGCAGTCGGTGAAATCGCCGGCGCTGCTGATCCTGGGTGAAGTGGCGGCCCTGGCCGGGTCGCTGGCGTGGTTCGGCGCGCCCCCGCCGGGCGAGGTGCTGTTACCGCTGCCGGGCGGTGCCGAACCGGGGCGTGCCCCCGATCGCCTGCTCGCGGCCATTCACCAGGCCTGAACACCTTTTCCGCGGGATCGGCGCACCATTGCCGATTCCGTTCCCCACCTTCCGGTCCCAGGAGCGTTCCATGATCTACGACAACATCCTCGACACCATCGGCGACACCCCGATCGTCAAGCTGCACCGCCTCGCGCCGAAGGGTGTGGACGTGTACGTGAAGGTGGAAGCCTTCAACCCCGGTGGTTCGGTCAAGGACCGCCTGGCGCTGGCGATCATTCTCGACGCCGAGAAGCGCGGTGTGCTCAAGCCCGGCCAGACCGTGGTGGAAGCCACGTCAGGCAATACCGGCGTCGGCCTGGCCATGGTCTGCGCGGCGCGGGGTTACCCATTCGTGGCAGTGATGAGCGAGACCTTCTCCATCGAGCGCCGCAAGCTGATGCGCGCCTACGGTGCGAAGGTGGTGCTGACCCCGGCTGCCGAGCGTGGTACCGGCATGGTCGAAAAGGCCAAGGCGCTGGCCGCGAAGCACGGCTGGTTCTGGGCCAGCCAGTTCGAGAACCCGGCCAACCCGGCCTATCACCGCAGCACCACCGCGGCGGAAATCCTGCGTGACTTCGCCGGCAAGCGGCTGGACTACTTCGTCACCGGCTGGGGCACTGGCGGCACCCTTACCGGCGTGGGCGAGATGCTGAAGCTGGCGCGGCCGGAGGTGAAGATCATCGCCACCGAGCCGGCCGGTGCCTCGCTGCTGGGCGGCAAGGAATGGCAGCCGCACAAGATCCAGGGCTGGACCCCGGATTTCGTGCCGGGCGTACTGAACCGCGAGGTGGTCGACGAGCTGCATCCGGTCACCGACGAGCGTGCCCGCGAGGTGGCCCGGGCGCTGGCGAAGGAGGAGGGCATCTTCGTCGGCCTGTCCTGCGGCGGCACCCTGGCCGCAGCGCTGGAAGTAGCCAAGGATGCGCCGCAGGGCTCGGTGCTGCTGGCCATGCTGCCGGACACCGGCGAGCGCTACCTGTCGACCTACCTGTTCGAGGGCGTCAACGAGGGTTCGGACGAGGTGGCTTAGACCTCGCTCGGGAGGCCACGCTCCAGCGCAGTCAGTGATTTGCTCCCTCGCTCGAGATGAAGCGAGCGAAGGGCGCGCAGAACGGATCGCTTTCCTGGCTGGTGCCGCGTCCAGGCGCGCTTCGGGGCAGCGAAGCGTTTGATCGTGTGGCGGCCGACGTCGTAACCGGGCTGCGCCAGAAGCTGTCCGACAACATGGTACGCGATAACAGCCAAGCCGAAGGAGTGCGCTCGCCTGCTTGGAAGCTGCTCGACGCAGTGAACTACGCGTCCACCGGGCGATGGGCCGTCGTCGATGCACCGTGACCGCCTCGTTTGCGGTCGCGTTCGGCTCGCAGCAGCCGGTGAGCTCGAATGTCCGGCGCATCTGGTTCCAGGCGCGTAGCCAGAGCCACCTGCGGCAGCCACTGGAGGAGGTGCACTAGTACGCCGACCCGCTCAGCTCGGGCACCCCGGCCATCGCTCGATCGCGCTGATGCGCGAGCCGTCGCCGGGACACCTGTGACAGTTCTTGTCGTATGTCGACGACCTCGCGTGGGACGCACGGATGAACCTGAGCGGCAACCCGGTCGCCCGCAGGGCGCCAGCCTGCAAGCGCCAGGAAGCGGGCTCGCGGCAAGCCGCGTACATGCCGCGAGTGAAGCCGGGTTGGGGGCGGTACTTTCCGGGTCGATGGCCTCGGCGCCGAGCCCGGGTCGGACGTTGACGGTCCCTAGAGTCGCTCGAGGCCAAGAATCAACAGGCCCAGCACCAACACGATGAATACGACCTGTGTACTCAGCCACAGCCAGGCCGTTCGTGCCAGCGCACCCACTACGCTTGAGCCGTAAGCGCCACGAAGCAACTGGTAGAGATTGACCGGAACCCACAATGTCGCGACGGCAATGGCAGTGTTGTGCAAGGGGCCAAGCGGCAACCACGCCAGCCCGGTGAGCAGGAACACGAAGGAGAGGAACTGCACCGATACGATCAGGTGGTCGTGCAGGTAGAACTCCGTCCGCCAGGCGTAGAGCAGGGCCAGCTGGATGGCGAAGATGGGCAGCAGCAGGATGGCCAGCCGGTGCGCCCAGGTGAAAACCACCAGTTCAAAATAACCCGGGTTGGCCAGCGCGCGCTGCGTGTGCTGGCGAAACCATGGGCGGAGGTCCGTGATCGGGCTTCCGCGTTTGGCCTGGTCATCCGCCGGCCTGCCGGTGCCGTCATCGCCTTGGGCGATCTGCTCGGGTGTCTTCGTACCGGTGAGGACATCCGCCATTTGCCCCGGCGTCGCCCTGATCACCTTCACCGTGCTGCCCTGACGCAAGGTGATGGTCATGTCGTGGTCGCGCCGCAGGTCGCCCATCGCACCTTCCAGCGACAGCATGAACAGCAGCAGGCTGATCAGGAACAGGCGCACCGGCGGCACGTGTCGGGCGCGTCGACCTTCCAACTGGTCGCGCGCGAGCTGGCCGGGGTGGAACAGCAGCAACGGCAGGGTGCGGGCCAGCCGCCCGTCGAGATGTGTGAAGCCTTCCACGCTCTCCCACAGCAGATGCAGGATCGGGCGGTGCAGGTCGTCGGACGACTGGCCGCAATCCGAGCAGTAACGACCGTGCAGGATCGCCTCGCAGTTGCGGCATGTGCGGGCGAGTGGGACAGAGGCCGGTGGCGTGTCGCTGCCTGCACCGGTCATGTTCACGGGCTCCGGTTCGCGCATCCGTCCTCCGCGTCCTGCCGACCGATCGTCTATCGCTGCGGGCTAGGGACGTCCGCTACGCGTGATCCGCATGTCGCCTTTTCGCGTCCCGGGTACCACAATCCAGCCCTTGTTCAAGCTGAGCCGCCATCCTGAGCCCGCGAGATGGGAGGCATCGATACCGGTGGCGGACACTGTCGCCACATGGGTCCGCTGATTGACCAGCGCGCCGCCGTCCACTTCGAGCACGCCCCAGTCGTCGGTCAGGCGCAGCGTGGGGTATACGGTGCCCAGATCGCCCAGCGGCTGCAGCGTCTGCGGGTTGAACTGGTAATTGCTGCGGTTCAGCGGCAAGGCCAGCACCGGGCCGTCCACAAGTTGGGCTTTCAGGGCGGCCAGCCGCTTGCGCCGCGCGTGTTCGCGCCGCGTTTCGCGGGCGAGCAGCGAGCCGTCATCGTAGATCTTCTCGCGTGCCTTCAAGGTCGCGAACGCCGGTGCATGCAGCTGCAGCGCCGAACCCAGCAACTGATCCAGCCGTTGGCCGGGGACGAAGCGGCGATGCCAGCCCGGATCGGCCTGGTCCAGCAGCAGCCCGTAGGCCGGGCCGGTGGCATAGGCGAACGAGCGCACGAAGCTCGGCGCTTTCACGAACGCCGTCAGGTCGCGCAGGGCATAACGGGTGCGCGCCTGTGGCGTGGTCAGGCCCAGCCGCACACCGGTGTACTCGGCGATGCTCTCGTTTGACTCCAGGTCGTTCTCGTTGGCCGCCGCTCCCGGGAACAGCCGGTAGCGCTCGCGCCGGAACAGCAGCGCATCGGCGACGGCCTGCCGGCGAGCGGTGGCCGCCGGTGCGCGCAGCGCAGCCGCCAGGGCACGCCATTCCAACTGGAGCAGGTAGCGACCCTCCAGGGTATCCAGATGCCGGTTGTCGCCCTCCACCAGGGTCATCTTCAGCGCTGGCTGGATGCGGTGGAACATCTCGTGGGCGAGCATCACGTGCCGCTGATCGGCGTCGCCGGGGACGGGCCAGAGGATCTCGCTCCAGCGGATGCCGGACCACGCGATCGAGGTGTTCGCCAGGATCACCGATGCCGGCAAGGTGCCGATGAAGACCTTGCCCGATGGTTTCAGTACGCCGTGGCCGTCCGCGCGGTTGGCGACGACGCTGCGGTCGACCGGGTCCACCAGCAGCATCGGGCCGCACAGGCTGTGGCCCCAGAAGGCGCCGGCATCCCGTGTGCAGATGGCCTTGGCTTCGCCGAGGACGTGGGCGGCATCGACCGGATCGATCGTGCCGAATGCCGGCGCCGCTGCGAAGAGGGCGGAGGCGGCGAGGCCGAAGGCAAGCGCCTGCCGGGAAAGATGCGAAGCGAAACCGGATGCCATGGCCGTTCCTCTACGATGCGTATCGTATTTTCTACGACGAGCATCGTAGTAAGTCAATCCGGCAAGAGGCCAGCTACGGGCGGCCGTCCCATTCGATGCGGTCCTGTGGCGTCACCGTCAGGGCCAGGATCGGCTGCCGCGCGGCGTCCAGCAGCGTGACGCGATCGCCGTGCTGGCGAATGCGGTCGCGGGCCAGCGGTTGCTGCCCAACGGTGGCGGCGAGCACGCGTCCGCGCCGGATCCGCAGCGCGAACGAACCGGCGTCGTCGTGCGCGTGGACGGACACCGTCGGGCCGAAAGTGCTGGCGTGGTAGAGGTCGGCCATCGAGGTGTCGACCCGTCCCAGCCGGCCTGCAACCAGCGCAAGCAGGCACAACGCCGAGAGTGCCAGGGCCACCGGGCGTGCTCCGGCTGTCGGCATCCCGGGTGTGGCGTCGGCAGCAAGCAGGCGGTGGATGCGCGTGACGAAATCGCCGTCGCCGGTGACCGCCATCGCCAGCGTTGCCGGGGGGCGTCGCTGGGCAAGGCTTATCAATCCTCGGGCGAGCGCCAGCGGCGAGGCGCCGTGGCGAAGGGCCAGCGCGTCGCAGCGCATCTCGCGTTCGCGCGTCACCCGGCGATAAAGCATCCACGCGACGGGGTGGAACCATAGCGCCGCGAGTACGACGCGCTGCAGGAGATTCCAGCGGAAGTCGTGCTGCCGCACGTGGGCCAGCTCGTGCAGCAGCAGCGCGTCACATTCGGCCTGCGGCAGGTGCAGCAGGATTTCGGGAACCAGCACGACCGCATGCCACAGGCCAATGACCTGCGGCGAGGCGACCTGCGCCAGTCGCACATCGGGCATGGTCATGCCCATGTGCCTGGTCGTCAGGCGATGCACGGTATGGCGCAAACCAGCCGGGGCCGGTCGGCACTGCAGACGGGCCAGTTGCCGGGCCTCGCGGATGAGTCCCAGCAGCATGGCCAGGCCACCCGCCATCCACACGCCGGCCAGCGGCAGGGCCAGGGCGAGATCGCTGCGATAGCCGGCCATCTGCCGCGCCAGTTCCGCGACCGGGGAGCCGTGCGGCGGTGCGATGCCCATGCGGCTTACCGTCCAGTGCAACACCATCACGGTGATCGTCGGCAGCACGGCAAGCGCTGCGAGATGGGTGCAGGCCAGCCGGTGGCGTGCGGCAGGGGACGACCCTCGGGTGACACGCTCCCAGCCGAACCAGGAGAGCATCACCAGCGTTCCCTGCAGGCATACGGCCGCCAGGCCCCACACTCCCAGCCGTGCGAGGTAGGCGACGGTGAAGAAGTTCACGATCCGCCCTCGAGCTTCTCGATCATCGCCTTGAGCCGAGCGAGTTCTTCCGGTGCGACCGGGCGTGCATCGAGCGCCTGCATGGCCAGCGCCAGCGAGGAACCGGCGAATGCGCTGTCCATCCAGCCGCGCACCAGCCGATTGAGAGTGGGGCGTTCGGACACCGCCGCCGCGTAGACGTGCTGGCGGGCATCCTCGCTGCGGCTGACCAGGCCCTTGGCCAGCATGTTCTGCATGATCTTCAGCGCACTGGTGTAGCCAGTGTCGGTGTCGGCGTAGACCGCCTCGTGCACCGCACGCACCGTCGAGGGACCGCGGCGCCAGAGCACCTGGAGGATCGCCAGTTCCGCGGCGGTGGGCGTGACCGATTTCATCGGTGCAGCATGCGACGCGGATGGGTGTCAGGCAAGCGAGGCCAACGGTGTCGACGGAGGCGCGCCGTGTCCCGGCACCTTCCACCCCGCCTGGGCGAGTGTCCGGCGATGGTGGTGGCTGATCGGGCACGGCAAGGGATCACCGGCCATCCATCCCGCGGTCCCGACAGCGATGCGGCGCCCGCCCCGGAACCGACGTGGCCGGTCCTGCGTAGTCACCTGGCGCGTGCTCATGCGCATGCCCGTATCCGCAATCGGAAGGCCGCGCGCTAGCATCCGTTTTCCCCCTACCACCCAGCACGGAGACCCTGCATGAAGCTCTACTACCTCCCCGGCGCCTGCTCGCTCTCGCCCAACATCGTGGCCCATGAGCTCGGCATCCCTCTCACCCTGGACAAGGTGGACGGCAAGACCAAGCTCACCGCATCCGGCGAAAACTTTCTTGAGGTGAACCCGAAGGGCTACGTGCCGGCATTGCGCCTGGATGATGGGGAGGTGCTCACCGAGGGGCCGGCGATCGTGCAGTACCTGGCCGACCTCAGGCCGGAGAGCGGGCTGGCGCCGCCGAACGGCACGCTGGCGCGCTACCGGCTGCAGGAAATCCTCACTTACATCAATTCCGAAGTGCACAAGACCTTCAGTCCACTGTTCAATCCGGCGACCCCGGACGAGGCCAGGGCCGAGCGCGTGGATTACCTCAAGCGCCGCTACGGCTACATCGAGAGTATCCTGTCGCGCCAGCCGTACCTCATGGGCGATCGCTTCAGCGTGGCCGATGCCTACCTGTTCGTGGTCACCAACTGGTCGCGCGTGATCAAGCTTGACCTGAGCGAGTTCCCCGCACTGCTGGCGTTTCAGAAACGCGTCGGCGAGCGGCCCGCCGTGCAGGCGGCCATGCGCGAAGAAGGGCTGGTCAAGTAACCATGGATACCCCGGGGCGTGGCATCGCCCGCCCCGGGCGGTGGGTCTGGACGGACGTCGGGTCAGCGTGTCTTCGTGGCGCGACGCACCGCTCCGCCGATCCGCAGGGCCAGCAGGACCGCGAACCCCACAGCCGCAGCGCGGAACGCGATCGGAGTCACGGCAGCTTGTGTGCCGAACCCCAGCCAGAGCATCGCAAGCGCGAACAGGGAGAGGTCCGCAGCGAGCAACCCGCGGGCGAGCCGGGGCGACCAGGGCAGGGCCAGCGCGGGCAGCGAAACCAGCAGCAGGGTCCCGCTCGTGGCAAGGAAGCCGGCCCGGGCCGAGGTCGGTGTGATGTAGATGCCCGCGACCAGGCTGAGCAGGCCGGCCAAGGCGCAGAGCAGGCCCGCCGCGAAACACGCATACCCGAGAAGCAGGTGCCGCAGTCCGGACTTTCGAGCTTCGATCTCCATGTCCGACAGACCTCCCTGGTCGGTTGTATCGGCGGCGGGAGCGGCGTCAGTGCCTGGTGACCACGATGGGCGCGCCCCGCGTAATGATCATCGTGTGCTCGTATTGCGCCGACAGGTTGCCGCGCGCACCCACCAGGGTCCAGCCGTCGTCGGTTTCGTTGACGACCCGGCTCCGGGTCGACAGGAACGGCTCGATGGTGATCACCATGCCTTCGGTCAGCATGCGTTTGTCGGTCGGGTCGAAATAGCCGGGAATGTGCTCAGGAGCCTCGTGCAATGCACGGCCCACGCCGTGGCTGGAAAGGTTCTCGATGACGCGGAAGCCGTAGGTCTTCGCCGTGCGCTGGATGGCCGCTCCGATACCGTTGAGCGTCTGGCCCGCCCGCGCGTTTTTCATTGCCTGCTCCAACGCGGTGCGGGCGGCGTGGCACAGGCGCATCTTCTGCGGATTGGTCGGCGGCACCACCCGGGTTCCGCCAGTGTCGGCGAAATAGCCGTCCAGTTCGGCTGAGACGTCCACGTTCAGCACGTCCCCGGCACGGATCACGCGATTCCCCGGGATGCCGTGTGCCGCCTCCTCGTTGAGGCTGATGCAGGTCGCCCCCGGAAAGCCGTAGGTGAGTCGCGGTGCCGATTGCGCACCGTGCTGCTCGAGCAGGCGCTCGCCCAGTGCATCGAGCTGGCGCGTGGTCATGCCCGGCTCGGCCGTGTCGAGCATCTGCTGCAGAACGAGCGACACGATCCGGCCGATGCGCTTGAGTGCGACGACGTCGTTCTCGGTCTCGATGGTCATGGGGATCTCCGGTGCAGGTGGTCGAGACTAACCGAGTGGGAGGCTGTCCGGGCCGGTGCGAGGGTGGGGGCACCGGTTGCCGGTTGTTGGTCCGCGCGGCGGCTCATCCGTGTACTAGCGGAAGTGCTCCGCTTCGGATGGCGGTGTCACCCACGCATGCATGCGCGACTCGTAGACCGAGACCGTCGGCGGGGGGAAATGCGGATCGGCGAAGACGCCAACCGGTATGGTGACAAAGCCAGGCATGGCCTGGGGTTCGTAGTAGACGGTGACACCGCACACCGGGCAGAAGTGGAAGATCGCGGTCGTTCCTTCGTCCCCGGTTCGGGCGTACGTCGTGGATGCACCGGATAGCTTCACGTCCTCGCGGGGAAACCGTGCCTGCTCGGAGAAAGGCCCACCGGTACGCCGCTGGCAGGCCAGGCAATGGCAGATCGAGATGCGCGTTGGTTCGCCGCCCACCTCGGGCGGTGAGCTGGCCGCAGCTGCATGAGGCAAGGCGGATGGGCATGGAGGCGGCTCCCGGAAAAGGCACGGCTTGTCGGAATGGTCCCTAGCTTGCCCTGGAGTTCGAGATGCGGCTACGTATTTTGTTGCGATCATCGCATGTGGCCGGGGGTGGTCCGGTGCGGATATCGTCATAGAGTTACCTGAGCACGGAGATGGAATTCGATGCCGGCCACACCTTCCTCACGCCGAGTCGTGATCGCGATGGAACCGATGCGGGGATTGCGCCTGCGTCTTGCCATCTTGGCTTTGGTCCTGATGGCGTGTCTTGCCTGCCAAGCGCGTGCGCAGTCGCTCAATGTGGATATCTTCGGGGGCACCAAGGCAGCGATGCCGATTGCCGTGGTGCCATTCGACGAGCGGGGCGGCGCACGGGTTCCGACCGATGTCGCCGACGTGATCCGCAACGACTTCAACCGGTCCGGTACCTTTCGTGCGTTGGACAAGTCCGAGATCGTGGAGACGCCATCGCAGGGCGCGGATATCCGTTTCACCACCTGGCGGCTGCTGAAGCAGGATTACATCGTCGTTGGCCGCGTGAAGGACGCCGGCAACGGCGCGGTACAGGTGGCCTACGAGCTGTGGGATGTAAACAAGGCGCAGCGCCTGCTCTCGCAGTCCATGCCGCCGGAACCGGTAGCCGAGCTGCGTGGCGTGGCGCACCAGATCGCCGATGCCATCTACGAGAAGGTCACCGGCGTGCGCGGCGCGTTCTGGACCCGTATCGCCTACGTCACCGCTGTCGGGCCGGGCGACCACCGCACGTACTCGCTGATCGTGGCCGATTCCGATGGCTTCAATCCGCAGGTGGTCGTGGGCCACGCAAGGGAGCCGCTGCTGTCGCCGGCGTGGTCGCCGCACGGCAACAAGCTGGCCTATGTGTCGTTCGAGAGCGGCAACTCGGCGATCTACGTGCAGGACCTCACCACCGGCGCGCGCACCCTGGTGTCCGGTCGCGTGGCGGGCATCAACGGCGCACCGGCGTGGTCGCCGGATGGCACGCGGCTGGCGATGTCGCTTTCCTACCCGGGGAACCCCGAGATCTTCGTGATGGACCTGGCCACCCACCGGCAAGCCCGCCTCACCGACAACCTGGCGATCGACACCGAGCCGGTATGGGCACCCGACGGCAAGAGCATCTACTTCACCTCCGACCGTTCCGGCCAGCCGCAAATCTACTCGGTCCCGGTGACCGGCGGAGCGCCGACCCGGGTGACCTTCCAGGGCCAGAGCAACTACGACTGCGACGTGAGCTACGACGGCAAGCTGCTCGCGATGGTGCAGGGGAACGACAACGAGTACCGGATCGCCATCCTCGACCACAGCCTGGGCGATCAGGTGCGTTTCGTGTCACCGGGGCCGTACGAGGAGTCGCCGAGCTTTGCGCCAAACGCCAGCATGTTGCTGTATGCCTCCAACGACGGTTCGCACGGCGTGCTGTACTCCGTTTCGGCCGATGGCAGCGTCCGCCAGCGCCTGATGCTGTCCGATGGCGATGTGCGCGAACCGGCCTGGGGGCCGTTCCGAACGCGTTGAGCGACAGGGGAAAACAAAACGCCCCGGCGGATGGCCGGGGCGTTCTGCGGGCAACGGGGCAGGCGCCCGTCAGATGTCCTTGGCCAGCCCCTCGGCCAGGCCGATATAGCTACCGGGCGTCAGGTCCAGCAGGCGCTGCTTGTCGGCGGCGGGCAGGGCCAGGCCGTCGATGAACTGACGCATGGAATCCCTGGTGATGCCCTGGCCGCGGGTCAGCGCCTTGAGCTGTTCGTACGGCTCGGGCAGGCCGTAGCGGCGCATCACGGTCTGCACGGCTTCGGCGAGGACTTCCCAACTGGCATCCAGATCCGCGGCGAGGCGGTCGGGGTTGACCTGCAGTTTGCCCAGGCCCTTGGCCAGCGACTCCAGCGCGACGAGCGTGTGGCCGAAGGCGGTGCCGAGGGCGCGCAGCACGGTGGAGTCGGTGAGGTCGCGCTGCCAGCGGCTGATCGGCAGTTTTTCGGCGAAGTGGCCGAGCAGCGCATTGGCCAGGCCGAAGTTGCCTTCGGCGTTTTCGAAGTCGATCGGGTTGACCTTGTGCGGCATGGTCGAGGAACCGACTTCGCCGGCCTTGAGCGCCTGCTTGAAGTAGCCGAGCGAGATGTAGCCCCAGATGTCGCGGGCCAGGTCGATCAGCACGGTGTTGGCGCGACGCACGGCGTCGCAGTACTCGGCCACGCCATCGTGCGGTTCGATCTGGGTGGTGTAGGCGTTGTAGTCCAGGCCCAGGCTCTCGACGAAGCGTTGCGAGAACGCGCGCCAGTCCAGCTCGGGGTAGGTGATGGCGTGGGCGTTGTAGTTGCCCACGGCGCCGTTGATCTTGCCGCTGATCTCCACCTCGGCCAGCTGCTTGCGCTGGCGCTCCAGGCGGGCGACCACGTTGGCCAGCTCCTTGCCCAGGGTGGTCGGCGAGGCGGTCTGGCCGTGGGTGCGCGAGAGCATCGGCAGGGCGGCGTGGGTGTGCGCGAGGTTGCGCAGGGTGGCGATGATCTTGTCGAACGCCGGCAGCAGCACCTGGGCGCGGGCGTCGCGCAGCATCAGCGCATAGGACAGGTTGTTGATGTCTTCGCTGGTGCAGGCGAAGTGCACGAACTCCTTGGCCTTGGCCAGCGCCGTGTCGGCATCCATGCGTTCCTTGATGAAGTATTCCACCGCCTTGACGTCGTGGTTGGTGGTGGCCTCGATGGCCTTGATGCGCGCACCGTCCTCCACCGCGAAACCGTCGGCGATGGTCTTCAGCGTGGTGACCTGGGCGTCGGAGAACGCCGGCAGCTCGGCGATGCCCGGCTCGGCGGCCAGCGCCAGCAACCAGGCGATCTCCACCTGCACGCGCCGGTGCATCAGGCCGTATTCGCTGAAGATCGGACGCAGCGATTCGGCCTTGCTGGCATAGCGGCCGTCCAGCGGGGACAGGGCGGTGAGGGCGTGGGTGGACATCGAGACGATCCGGCAACGGGAAAACCGCCATTTTACATGGCGACCCGCGCCGGCGCCTCGGGCAGCGTTACCGTTGTAGGAGCCCGCTCGCGGGCGATGCCCTTTGGCCCGGCTGTGCCTTGCCGGTGACGTCGATGGGCATCAGGAGCAAGGGCATCGCCCGCGAGCGGGCTCCTACGGGGCCGGGGGCGGTGGGAGATTTTCGGGATGCTTACGGGCAGGCGCTTATAGTGCGGCAGTCTTTCCACGGAGTGTGGCCATGAGCGGTTTCCGCATCGAACACGACAGCATGGGCGAGCTGCGGGTGCCTGCCGAGGCGCTGTACGGCGCGCAGACGCAGCGGGCGATCGAGAATTTCCCGGTTTCGGGCCTGACCCTGCCGCGCGCGTTCATCCGGGCGCTGGGCCTGATCAAGGCGGCCGCCGCCGAGGCCAACCTGGCACTGGGGCACCTGAAGAAGCGCCAGGCCGCGGCGATCCGCAAGGCGGCGCAGGCGGTGGCGGACGGACAGTTCGACGACCAGTTCCCGATCGACGTGTTCCAGACCGGCTCGGGCACCAGCACCAACATGAACGCCAACGAGGTGATCGCCCACCTGGCCGGCAAGGCCGGCGCCAAGGTGCACCCGAACGACCATGTGAACTATGGGCAGAGCTCGAACGACGTGATCCCCACCGCGATCCACGTCAGCGCCACCCTGTTGGCGGCCGAGGACCTGTTGCCGGCGCTCAAGCACCTGGAGAAGACCATCGGGCGCCGCGCGCGTGAGCTCAAGGGCGTGGCCAAGACCGGCCGCACCCACCTGATGGACGCGATGCCGGTGACCTTCGGCCAGGAGCTGTCCGGCTGGGCCGCGCAGATCGGTGCGGCGATCGAGCGCATCGAAGATGCGCTGAAGCGCCTGCGCCGCCTGCCGCAGGGCGGCACGGCGGTGGGTACCGGTATCAATGCCGATCCGAAGTTCGGCGCCACTTTCGCACGCGAGCTGAAGAAGCTAAGCGGGCAGAAGTTCGAGACCGCCGACAACTACTTCGAGGGCATGGCCGCGCAGGACGGCGCGGTGGAACTCTCCGGCGCACTGAAGACGCTGGCGGTGGCGTTGATGAAGATCGCCAACGATCTGCGCTGGATGAATTCCGGTCCGCTGGCCGGCCTGGGCGAGATCGAACTGCCGGCGCTGCAGCCCGGCTCGTCGATCATGCCGGGCAAGGTGAACCCGGTGATCCCGGAGGCCACCGCGATGGTGGCGGCGCAGGTGATCGGCAACGACGCCACGATCACCATCGCCGGGCAGTCCGGCAACTTTCAGCTCAACGTGATGCTGCCGGTGATCGCCTACAACCTGCTGCAGTCGATCGGCCTGCTGGCCAACGTGTCGCGCCTGTTGGCGGATAAGGCGATCGACGGCTTCAAGGTGAACAAGGCGCGGGTGGACGAGGCGCTGGCGATGAACCCGATCCTGGTCACCGCGCTGAATCCGGTGATCGGCTACGAGAAGGGGGCGGCGACGGCCAAGCAGGCCTACAAGCAGAAGCGCCCGATCATGGACGTGGCGCTGGAGACCACCGGGTTGTCGAAGGACGAGTTGAAGAAACTGCTCGACCCGGTGGCCCTGACCAAGGGCGGCATCCGCGGCGGATGAGTTTGAGACACTCGGGCGGGAGAGTCAGTGGCGTGCCAATTCCAGTGCTTTCTTGAGGACTGGGTCTTTGTTGGCACGGATTTGCTGCAGCGTCGGTATGACTTTGACGTCGGGTTCGATGCCGATGCCCTCGAACGGCGCTCCATTGGCGAAGAACATCCGCTTGGCGCTGACTCGATAGGAAATGTCGTCAGAGATCTTGCGCGTGATCGGTTGCCCGGAGGAGCCGTAGGTGCGATCGCCCACGATCGTCGCACGATGCGACTCTTTCAGAGGCATGACGAAGTCTTCGCAGGACGACGCACAGTCGCTGTCGGTCAGCACGATCAAGCGCCCCGTGTAGATCGGATGATCGGGAAGTCGGAGGCGTCCCGGCCAATACATCATCGGGCGACTGAAGTAGGTGTTCATTCCCTTCTCGAAACCATAGGTTTCGGGGCTGTCATTCTCGTTTGTAGTTCCGGTTAGGCTCCCGTAGACCTTCAGCAGGCCAATCGACATGGCTGAGGCTACTGTCCAATCACGGTAGGGCTGCGTGATCAGTGCGGCGATCAAACGTGATGGCGTGTTTCCGCCTTTGTTGCCCCGTACATCGATGATGATGGCTTTTGAACGGGTATTCGTCTTGAGGAATGCGATGGCATCGCTCTCGTACCTGGGGGCGTCGAAGCTGGTGATGTGCGTGTAGGCCACCCCCTTTGGCATATCGGGGGGCGTGTTCGAAACCAACCAGGATGGCGAATGGTTCCTGCGATCAATCTGGATCGTTCTGCCGTCGGTGGTCCCCACTTCGAACGTCATGTTCGTTTCGAACAAGGGAAGATAGTTGAATAGCTGGTTGCGCCGGGAGAGGTCGTCCGAGCCATAGATGTACTTGGATTTCTCTGCGTAGAAATCCTCGATGGGCTGGCCATCGATGGATGTGAGCACGGTCCCACGTGGAAGCTCGGGGTGCTGGGTGTTCATGACGACCCACTCGTGATCCACGTAATGAACCCGAAGGCCTGAGTAGGGCTGGCTGCTCCTGAGCAGCCAGTTGTCAATGTAGTCCGTATGGGCATTCGCCAGTGAGGCGAATAGCTTCATGGTGGCCAGATCGAATGTGCGCCGGTCGTCGGTACGCACAATTTTTTCCAGGTATTTGGCGTACTCGGCATCGAAGTTCAGGCCGCCAGTACCTTGCCAGTGCGCAAAATACTGTTCGACGTCCGAGCGGACTTGAGTCGCAATCTGCACACGTTCCGTAAGCGGTAGCGTTGCATCTGGCGGTGTCTGTGCTGCAACGCAGACTCCGTTACCGCCGCATGCCCACACAGCCAGTAATCCGAGACGCAGCCATCGAGCCTGTGCCCTTCCGGCCAACTTCCGAAGCAAGGAGATACCCATAAATTCGATTTCACCCATGGTTGGAACGTTGTCGGCGGGCGTGCACCGGCCTCGCCGAAACGAGGGGGACTGCGGTGACACCGGCTTGAAAGCGGGTTTTGATCTTCGACGCGACGTTGAAAACCACTGGCTTATCGAAGGGCCGGCCGAGGCGGTGGCTTGATTCAGTTGTACTGATCAGGGGGCATTCGTCTTGCCCGTGGCGGCGGATGAACGCCGTGGCCTCGGCCAACCCTCGGTGCCGTCCGACACCGGGGGCGTTGGGGCCTCATGTGACGGATCAGGGACGCGGATGCACCAGTCCACCCAGTTCGCCGGCGGCGAGCGCGATATCCATCGCATGCCCCCTGCGCCGGACCGAGAGCTTTGCCGGGTCCTGCATGTGCGCATTGGCGTAGTTCACCAGATCCTTTACGTGTGCGATGGAGTGGCCGTCGACGGCGGTGATGCAGTCGCCCTCGTGCAGCCCGTCGCGGCCGTCGGGTGCGATCGTGGCGACCACGACGCCCTTGCCGTCCTTCGACGACAGGTCCAGCGCCTGGCCGTTGGCTCCATTCCAGCGCAGGCTCTCGGCGGTGCCGTGCATGCTGACGTACCAGCCGGCATGCACGGGGGCGGCCAAGGCGGCGGCCAGGGCGAATACGGCGCTCGGTGCGATATGACGCATGGTTCTCTCCGTGAAGTGTCGGTGTCCCCGTGACGGGGGCTTCCTGCAGCGGCTTGGTCAATCGTTGTCGCTGTTGTCGTCGTGGATGTCCTTGCCGCAGTCGTCGACATCCTTCTGCGTCATCGTGGCGTAGGGCCTGAACTCGGGCATCGACGCGGCCAGCCTCTGTTGCGAGGTGAGCAGGTCGGGCATGCGTCCGCAGAGCTTCAGCGCAGCCGCCTTGATCTGCTCGGTCTGCGGCTTGATGCGCGCTTCGATGTCCTTGTCGTCCTTTCCGGTCAGTGCGCCCCAGATCGCTTCCTTGGCGGCTTGCGTGCCGATGGCGGCGCCGTTGGCGCCGATGTCCATGCCGGCCTCGGCGATGCCGATGATCTGCTGGCGGTAGTCGAGCAGCATGGTGTGCTGCTCCGGGGTGGCGTGCACCGTCTTGCCGGCGATCACCAGATCGCCCTGCGGGGTGATCACCGCTTTCGGCAGGTCGCCGTGGTTCGCCCTGTCGTCGTGCCGGTCGTGGCCGACATGGACGTCGTTGATGTCGATGTCCTGTGTGGCCAGTTCGCGCTTGGCCTGGTCGATGCCCTTCTGCACCTGCTCGGCGATGAACGAGGGCGAGGTCTTCTGCTGCACCTCTTTCGCCGCGTCGGCCAGGCCGCTGGAGGCACTGGACGCGGCGGAGTCGGTCTGGTCGGCGTTGCCGCAGGCGGTCAGCGGAATGGTCAGGGCCAGGGCCAGCAGGCCCGCGGTGATCGCACTTCGATTCATGGTGAAGCCTCCTTGGATCGCGTAGGTGGGTGACGGTGCCGCGCGGACGGCACGCTGCCGGATCAGTCGTCGTTGTCCTTGCGGCAGTCGTCCACGCTGCCCTGGCCGATCAGGTCGCCGTAGGGCCTGAACGCCGGAAGCGTGGCGGCCAGTTGCTCTTGAGCGGCGCGGATGCCGGCGAGGTCGTCGCAGATCTTCATCGCAGCCTGCTTCACCCTGTCGGCCTGTGCCTGCACCCGGGCGTCGACCGACTTGTCGTCGCCGCCATTCGCGATGGCTGCCGCCGCGCCCTTGAGCGCTTCGCCGGCAATCGCTGCACCGGCCTTGCCGGTTTCCAGGCCGTGGGTGCGTACGGCTGTTGCGGCGGTGTAGTACTGCAGCAGCAAGGCATGTTGTGGGGGTGTCACCTGCACTGGCTTGCCGTCCACGCTGAAATCGCCGGCGCTGTCGATGATGGCGGTCGGGTGGGCATCCGCATGCAGCCTGACCAGGTCGCCGGAGACGCGGAGGGCGCCGTTCGCGATGCTGGTGTTGCTCAGGGAGCCATGATCGCCGCAAGCGACCAGTGCGACGACGGCGACTGCGAACAGGGCTGGTCGGATGTATTTCATGGGGCGCTCCGGAGATCCTTTGCCGGGAAAGAAGATGCGGCGGCCTCGCGGCCGCCGCAAACGGGGAGAACTCGCGTCAGCTGTCGTCGCGCCAGCGGCGGAACCAGATGGCCCCGGCGATCAGGCCCGCGCCCACCACCACGCCGATCCACAGGTTGGCCGAGCCGAGCGCTTGGTAGCTTTGAAACAGATCCAACGAATGCATGCCATTAGAGGAGTCGGACGACAGATCCTGAGGTGCCAAGGCAAATATTACGAGCGGGCAAACGCTGAGCAGTCCGCGAGCTACCACATGTGTCCAAAACCAGGCAGTGGATTGATTGAAAATACCCATGATGTCGAACCACCAAACCATTACGCCGGCAACTACAGGAACCACAATCGCCCAGAGGAATGGCTTGCTTCGTGACCATGCAGAACAGAAAAGTAACCAGCCGACGCTTGGTAGAGCCCAGAGTAAATAGAGCGGAATATACCCAACGACGTTCGTAATCACCTTGAAGGGATGCGCCAGCATGAGCAATTGCCAGACGTTCACTCCGTGAAAAGCAAGGGTGGTTGCGAGAATGAGAAGAAGTAGAAGTCCTGCGACAACGCCGACAGCGGTAGCTATCACTGGAGCGAGGATTGTGGCGCTGGCGACCTTGGAGAAAACTGTGCTGGTATCAGAAATCGGCAGTGATTTCCAAAAAAGAATGCTTCGATCCCGGCGGTCGTCGTAGAGCGCGCCCAAGCAGTAGAAGAACAGAACGAAGCTCATTACAAGAGAAATCATTCCAACACAGGCATACATGGTTCCGTCGAGGAACGTACCGAGGTGATTTAAGTCACCTTGGTTGGCTTGCTGGATTGCCTTGCCAATATCGCCCCCAACGTTGATGTGGAAGCCATGCTTGGCACCAACGACTTCTATTGCGATGATCGCCATCACGTAGAGTGCAGTAAAGACTGCGCCGGTGATCACCGGCGCCCACAGGAAGCCGCCGCGGTGCTCCCAGAACTCGCGCTTGACGAGCCAGAGGAAGGTTTTCATTGGTAGGTCCCCTTCATGGTGGCGACGAACAAGTCGCTGACGGACGGCCGGCGGGTCTCGCCCAGCCCCTCCAGCACGGCCTTGTCGGCGCCGTCGTACAGGAAAATGCTCTTGCCGAACACGGTGCGTTCGTCGATCGGGCGCAGGGCCCGGGCGGCATCGGCGCGGTCGGCGCTCACCATCACCTCGACGAAGCGGTCGCCCATGGCGTCCATGTCGGTGTCGAGCACGATCTTGCCGTCGCGGATGAACATCAGGTCGGTGAGGATGTGCTCGATCTCCTCCACCTGGTGGGTGGTGACGATGATCGTCTTGTCCTCGTCGAAGTAGTCCTCCAGCAGGCGCTGGTAGAACTCCTTGCGGTAGAGGATGTCCAGGCCCAGCGTCGGCTCGTCCAGCACCAGCAGGCGGGCGTCGATCGCCATCACCAGGGCCAGGTGCAGCTGCACGATCATGCCCTTGGACATCTGCTTCACCCGCTGGTTGGGGGTGAGCTTGGTGCGCTTGAGCAGGGCCTCGCACTTGGCGCGGTCGAAGCGCGGGTGGATCGCCTCGACGAAGTCGATCGCATCGTGCACCTTCATCCAGCGCGGCAGCACCGCCACGTCGGCGATGAAGCAGACCTGCTCCATTAGCTTGTTGCGCTGGGTGCGCGGGTCCAGCCCGAGCACGTGCAGCTCGCCTTCGAACGGGGTCAGCCCGAGGATGGCCTTCAGCGCGGTGGTCTTGCCGGCGCCGTTGGGGCCGATCAGGCCGACGATGCGACCGGACGGGATCTCGAAGCTGACGTCGTCCAGCGCGATCGTGTTCTTGTAGTGCTTGCGCAGACCGCGGGCGGTGATCACGGCGTTCATGCGGGTTTCTCCGTGCCGTCGCCGGCCTCTCGCAACAGGGTTTTCAGGTCGAGCCCGAGCCGCTGCAGCCGGGCGAAGAGGGCTGGCCACTCCTCGCGCAGGAAGCGCTCGCGCTCGGACTTGAGCAGTGCCTCACGCGCTCCATCGTTGACGAACATGCCCAACCCCCTCCTTTTTTCAACCAGTTGATCATCGACCAGCTCCTGATAGGCCTTGGAGACGGTCAGCGGATTGATCTGGAAATCCGCTGCCACCTGGCGTACCGACGGCAGCGGGTCG
>JABLTH010033404.1_pt1 | contig 31879 bp, 15 predicted proteins | sample 7875711 | NCBI WGS metagenome assembly JABLTH01 (sample SAMN14941262, study PRJNA633318) | bioreactor metagenome | isolation source: bioreactor | place: China | collected 2019-03-05 | reverse complement strand
CTCCGTTTCGAAGCGCAAACAGCGTGGCGATCTCAAAGGCGACGAGCGCGCGAGCGCGATCATCACAGGCAATCGCTGTGCGCCAGGGGGTCCATTTGTTTTTGCTGCCAAATCCGCAACGCTGGAAGCGAGCACTGGCGCGGGGCGAGTTGGCTAAAGCATTGAACGATAAGGACTTTCTGCTCGCTTTTTCTTGCGCTAACGTGTCGCTTCCTTTTCTGAGGAGCGAAGCATGCAGTCTTGGCAGAGTAGCTTTCTAGGTCTACGTGCAGTTCCGCGGGAGCTAAGCGCATTCGAGCTCAACGCGTTTTTCACGTTCGATGCGGCGGAACGCGGGGCCATCGAGGCCTGTCAAACCGACTCCCACAAACTAGGTCTCGCGCTGCACATTGGCTTCCTGCGCCTGAGCGGCCGACACCTCGAACCAAGGCGCATCGTCCCGGCCGCGCTCTGGCATCACCTTGGGACGCAAATCGGCGTTTCTGCGCCCGAGCTGGCTTCGCTCAAGGCCATGTACGCCCACAGCCGCACGCGTGAGGAACACCAAAGTGTTGCCTGCAAGCTGCTCCGTGTCACGCTGATGCGCGAACATCAACGACGCGCGCTAGTCACCGCACTCCGAGACGAGGTTAAACGATCCGGGGACACCGACCAGCTCATCGTCTTCGCGCGAAGCACGTTGTATCGGTGGAAGCTCCTTATCCCCCGTGATCGCGACCTGCGCGCGATGGTGAGTGCGGCGCTCTCCGAACTTGAGCAAACGACGTCAACAATGATTCTGAGCGACCTTGGCGCGCCGCTGCTGGAGAAGTGGCGAAGTAGTTTGCTGCGGTCGCTACCCGATGGTCAAACCTGGCAAAGTTGGATAGGCGCGGCTCCCGCCAAACATTCAACGAGGCAAATCACCGAAGCGTTTGAGCGGATCGAACAACTCTATGCGCTGGAGGTTCACACAGCGCTACATGATCTTTCGGACTGGATGGTGACCCGCTACGCCCGACGCCTTGCCGCGCGCGCACCGTCCGTCAGCGCGCGCATCAAAGAACCCGCCCGTACCGTCGAGACCGCGTGCTTTTTGCGTTACTGCTTGTTGAGCACGACCGATCAGCTACTCCTTATGGTGCAGCGACGAATAACTGACATCGCTCGAAACGCAGCCAGTGCCGTTAGTGAGCCGGTGAGTTGGGCGCAGCGTTATAGAAATCTGCTGGCGGAGTTGACCGCGTTGGTGGCGCCGGCGGTATCGATCACCAGTGATCTCTCTCCAGACGTCGGTGGGATCGATCTACGTACGCAGCTAGCCGTGATCGTCGAAGCGCAAACGAAACTCAAACCGGCCAGTCGCGCCTCGCTCATTCGCGAACAGCTCATCAATACCGCCGAAGCCGCCGTGCGACCCCTTTTAGCGGCACTGGTCGTACTGCCGTGGCGCTCCGATGCCGTGACGCATCCGGTGCTTGATGCCTTGAGAATATTGGGCACGCTCTATGAAAGAAGCGTGCGCAGCGGACGACACGAGCGCGTGCTTCCCGACGCGAAATCCCTGCCACAACTCGGCGCGGCGTGGCGGGGGGCTATCAACGCGCTAGACGAACACCGCGCGTTTGTCGCCTTCGAAATCGCCACGCTTTTTGCGCTTCGTCGTGCAATGCGAAACGGCTCGGTCGGTGTTGCGCATAGCTTGAGCTTTCGAGGTCGCGCACGCCTCTTCATTCCGCCCGAACGCTGGAAGCTTGAATCGAATCGGCACTATGCGCGCCTGTCCCTGCCCAAGCGTCCGGCCGAGTTCTTGCAACCCCTCATTGCGAGGGTACGCGCTGGAGCGCAAGCGGTCGCCGATGCAGCGCGGCGTGGAGATCTCAGAATTGACGACGAGTTGCACTTGTGCGCGCTGCCTGCTCAGGACGAAACGCCCGAAGTTACGGAGCTTCGTAAAAGATTCGACGCACGCATCGGTTCAGTGCAGTTACCGGAGGTCATTCTGGCGGTGGATGCACAGGTGCGATTTAGTTGGTTAATGCTCGGGCGCGAACCGCGCAGCACTGAGGAATTGTTGATGGTCTACGCCGGCATCATGGCGCACGGCACGAGCTTGACCGCAGCCGAGTGCTCACGCATGATTCCGCAGCTCTCCGCGACTGGCATTCGCCAGGCGATGCGTTGGGCCGCAGACGAGTCTCGCCTGGCACAGGCCAGTCAAGCGGTGCTCGAATTCATGCACCGCCACCCGATTGCAGAGAGTTGGGGGCGCGCCGATCTGGCCTCCTCAGACATGATGAGCATGGAGACGACGAAACGCGTCTGGCAGGCGCGCATGGATCCACGCCGAAACACGCCATCGGTGGGAATCTATTCTCACGTGCGGGATCGCTGGGGCGTGTTCTACGCGCAGCCGTTTGTGCTCAACGAACGCCAGGCCGGTGCGGCCATTGAAGGTGTCGTCCGAAGCGAACATATCGTGACGCGGCAATTGGCGGTGGACACGCACGGCTACACCGACTTTGCGATGGCGCTGTCGCGAATGGTTGGCTTTGACCTATGTCCGCGGCTCAAGGAATTGAAGCAGCGGCACTTGTTTCTGCCGCGCGGCATACCCGTTCCCACCGAGCTCGCTGCGGTGTGCAAAGGCGACGTTAAGATCGATCTCATCGAATTGCACTGGGACAGTTTGGTCAATCTCAGCGCTGCGGTGATGACTGGCCACTGCTCCGCCGTCGCCGCGATGGCGCGCTTCGGATCCGCTGCGCGCAGCGATCCCGTTTATGAGGCTGGCGTGCAGCTTGGAAAGCTGTTGCGCACTTCATTTCTCGCAGATTACTTTACCAAGCCGCTGTTTCGTCATGAGCTTCGCCGCGTGCTCAATCGCGGCGAGGCGGTGAACGCGATGAAGCGCTCGATCTACGTCGGTCGTATCGTGCCGGCGCAGGCCAAGCAAGATGAGGAGATGCAAGCTGTCGCTGATGCATTAAATCTGCTCGCCAACATTGTGATGGCGTGGAACACGATGCAGATGCAGGCGACGCTTCAGGCGTGGGCGAATCGGCGGCAATACATTGCGCCGGAGCTCACGGAGAGGATCGCTCCGACGCGTCTCGAGGGAATCAATCTGCGCGGCGTCTTCCGGTTCCCCACCGAGCGCTATGCCGAGCAGATCCTGCCATCCCACACCCACCCGAAAATCGTCGTCAACGCGTGAAATCAACGTAGAGCAGACGCGGGCTTGCGCGCTACAAAACAAGAAACAGGAAAGACATACGAATCAAGCACTTAGCGGACCCACCCCGCGCCAGTGCTCGCTTCCAGCGTTGCGGATTTGGCAGCAAAAACAAATGGACCCCTATTTCCCGGAAATGCACCGCTATTGGGCGGCAAGTCGCAATGAGTGGTGGATACGTTTCATGATCGAATTTCCGACGCCGGCCCATGTGCGTCAGTTGAGCTGCGAGGCCTTCTGCACAGCTGCGTGGGAGCTGGTCGGACGCAAGGTCAACAAGGCCGCAAAGCTGGCCGAGATCTGGGAGTTGGCGGCGCATTCCGCCGCGCTGCCTCATGCGCCGGACAGCCTGTTGATGCCGACGAATATCGCTTTGATGGCCACGCAGTGTCCTTATCCGATCTGCCCAAGAAGCCGCTCGATCACATCGCTGGCCTGGCGCTGGCGCAGCGCCCTCGCCTCGCGCTGGTCGGGCTCGTCGCTTTCGCCAAGTTCGAACTTGGCGACCGACACAGGTCCATCCTTGCGATACCCCTCAGTCTTATCGTCTTGGGCGAACCGGTTGCGCAGGATTGCCAGGGAGGCCTGGATCACTGCGCCGTGCTTGCCAGCCAGCTCTTTGCGGAAGGCCTCGGCGACAGCATCCGATCCTGCGGGTGCGTGCTCGATACAATAGATCAGGTCATGCGCATCCTTGCGCTCGAAGCGCTGATCGAACGCAAACGACTTCAGGCAGGTGAAACTTACCAGGTTGGCGTGCTTGACCTGCTCGGTCGCCACGCCGTTGCCACCCAGCAGTTCTGCCTCGATCTCGGTGACCTGATGGAGGTCAAAGACCATGGACGAATGCGGAATGTTCAACGCCGAGATAGTGCCATCGGTCGGCAGCGGCTGCACCTTGCCGCCGGCGATATCAGGTGCATCTGCGAGCAACTCCAACACCATAAGCGCACCGTGTTCGGTGCGGGCTTGCCAACGCCAGGAAAGTTTTTTCCCGGCCTCGTTTTCGGCGCGCTCAAAGCCCATCTTCTTGAGGTTGTCCTCCAGCGTGTGATACGCCTCCGTTTCGGCGAGGATCTGCAGGTCGATCACGATGTCGACGTCGAGGGTGCCCGCATGCGCTGGGACCGCAGGTGGCCGCGCGGCGACCAAGTATCTCGGGGTCAGACCACCGACCAGGTAGACCGAGTCCTTCCACGGCCCTAACCCACGCAACAGCGTCACGAGGACGCGTTCGCAGTCAAGCGTGTACTGGTCGCTGTAGCCGTCGAGCGTTGAGGGCTTGACCATCAGAAGCCGATCCGTTCTCTGCGCAGGTGCTCGGCCATTTCCTTGGAGCGGCCTTCGCCGCGCAGCAGGTCGAGATAGACCTGTACCGGACTGGCCAGCCAGATCCCGCCGACTCGCTCGCGAAAGAGCAAGTCCCCCGGCGACTTCGCTTCGATGATGGCGAGGTTGGCCCCTTCGTTGACCACACGTGCGCCCAGCTCACCTATGGCGGCATCGGCGTTGGAGCCGATCAGCAGCCGGGCGCGCAGCTGGGAAACGCTGGAGAGGAACGGTGAATAGCGCTGTGCCGCGGCTTCGTGGCTGATCGCGTACCCGGCGCCATGGGCGTCGAAGACTTCGCCGACCCGCTCCAGCAACTGGTTCGCTTTCGCTGCCGGCACGTAGTAGCGGCGAAGGCTCGGGGGGCGGATTGATGCGAGTTGCTTCACCCACGCATCCAGCAGGGGTGCGGGCTCGCGAAGATGGCGTTCCTTGCTCGGTCCTTGCCCGCGCGACTCCAGCCAGTCGAAACGCTCAAGCTCCGTCAGCACCTGCGAGGCGGTGGCCGGGGACACCATCGCCCGTCGGGCTAGCTCATTCACGCCGAACCAGTCCTGGTGTTGGACCAGCACGGCGTGAAGCACTTGCGCGCGTCGCCCGGAAAACAAAGAGCGAACCGACTTTGCGAGGGTCTTGGGCGGCGGTTTGTCGATGTAAATATAGGCTCCCGGTGCAGGCAAATACATGCTGCCGCCGCTGTCGTAGTACCCGACATGCTCATCTCTAAGCAGTTCCTTGGCGCCGGGGGAAATGGACTCAGCGATCAGCAGTGACACCGGTTCCTTACTCTGCCCCTTGGTTGGGCCGCGGCCGGCCTTCCGGAACTGCCAGATCAATTGCCGAACGTCTCGCGGATAGACAGCCTTCTTGGCTTCAATCAGCAGGACGAAGGATTTGCTCGCTACCTGCAGGTCGATCTGCGCGTCGTGCCCGCGATCGGAGGTCGAACCGATAGGCTCCAAGTGACCCAGGTTCGCACGCACCTCCGGCAGTTCCCGGAGGGCATCCAGGAACTGCGTGATCAACTGCCGTTCGCTCAGGGAAGACTCAAGCATCAAGGATGTGGGGGTTGTTTGCTGCGCAGTAAATAAAGTCATTTTAGCGAATATTCGACACAGCGGCAATATTTACCGAGCAGCGAATAAGTCGAAAACGCCCGAGTGAGTGCAGTCAGCGCGTTTGCCTGGCTCCGCTGGAGAGCAACGTCATCTGGCTTGATTGGGCTTGGCTGACCGTCACCTGGGGTCCCCTTGTTTTTGGTGCGATTTAGGACGCTTTCGACCCCACGGCTGGATGCGGGTTCCCGGGGTGATAGCTCGAAAAGCCATTGCAAATCAATGATTTGCTGACCCCCTATTTGCTTATGGCTGCGGTGCTCCGGTGATCGGGAGTTCTCACGGCGGCAGGATGTTGGCACGGCTAGGTGCCCGGGTAGCCGCGATAGTAAAAGCTATTGGGTGTATGCGGTGGGCGGTCGAGAGAACTTCGAAAGGCGGAGCGGGGATCCGGACGACGAGGGCATTTACGTGTTCTAGCCAAACTAACGCCTGCAGGGGAAAAGGGCAGTTGCCCCTTCGTGCCATCACCCTTGCCATCAGCGCCGTCGAGCGGACACCGGGCTCGCGTTCCAGGGGTTGATGATCGACACGCCCGTGGACACGAAGTCGGCAACGTTGCGGGTTACTACCGTCATCGAGTGCACCAACGCTGTAGTGGCAATCAATGCGTCGGCTTCGCTTCGCCGGGAGGGAATGTGCAGGCTCGCACAGCGCAGGGTCACGTCAGTATCGACTGCCAAGGTGCGCCCCGCGAACTCGGGTAGTACCCGCTGTTCGAGCCATGATCGAAGGAGCTCGCCTTGGCGTGGATCCATTCGCTCGATCGACAAGACGCTGAGTTGCAGTTCCAGAATCGAAATTGCGGACACAAAAAGCTGGCTCGCGTCGACACTCCCCGCCCACGCAACAACGTTGGGATCCGCTTTGCCGCCCCGGATTTTTCGCAGCTCCGACACCACGTTGGTGTCGAGCAGGTACATCACGACAAATCCGCCGGTCGAATGGCGATCCTGACAGGCTCAGCCGCAAAGTCGGCGTCGTCAAGCACCGGCATCGACAGTGCATCGGCAATGCTGCGCCGCTGTTGCGTGAGCCGCTGATACTCCGAAATGCTCATCAGCACATGCGCGGGTCGGCCACGATCAGTGATGAAAACGGTCGCCTCATTGGCGGCGCGCTTCGCCTCGCTGGCCGCGTGATTGAACTCACGACTCGTAATGGTCTTGATGGGCACGTTGGCAACGAGCTGGTTTAGGATGAATGTAAATGCGTTACTACATTGAAGCGGCGAGGCTGCGCAGTGGGGTTGTTGCCAAATAGTCGACGCTGCCGCCTTTGATTTAGTCGTGGTGGGCACGGGGTGTCCACCAGACCCGGCTTTGATTCGTTCCGCCATCGCATTCGACGGAATCGCGAGCGAGCGCCCTACCGCGCTACTACCGTTGATCAATTCGCATTGACGGCGCGCCAAAATCCAACGACTCTATCCAGATGGCGATTGTGAAGTTCCGTCCAGCTAAATGCACCAAACACACTGACCGAGAATGCCGGCCCTATCGGCATCCAATACCGAATTCTTGACGTCCTGACTCTGCGTTTTTCCATACGCGAAACAAATCCAGTGTGCTTAAGAGGAGCGACCACGTCGAACAATCTTTGCTCATTGAGGCCCTCGAGCCTAAGAGTTGGTGAACTCGCGTCTTCGTCTACTGGAGGTCGTACGTTTATAAAGTCTTCTACAGTGCGGTTACTGACACCTAACGAATATCCCGCTCCAATCTTTGTAATTTCTATCCAGTAATCGCCGGGACCAAGCAAAGTGTTCGGAAGGGATCGGCGCGACGCGTCGATTCTGCGGATAAGAAATTGTCGGTCGAGTGCGGCCAAACTCGACCGGACGGTAGCCGAATCCCAATTCGGAAACGGCCTGTTCAGTGCGGTCTCAAAACTCACGCGGCTACCGCAAAACGTCTCCGCCCTAACCCTTTGGTGCAGCAACGTCTCCAAAATTACTGTAGGTAAATCTTCAGGCAGATATCGGTTCATGGGATATACCGCCATTTTGTCTTCAGCTCTGGTCCAGTGCTCGTATCCTGACAACATTCGCAAGATGTCAACGATCCGGCTCGGTAACCCCCCTTTATCGTTAACAAGTTAATGTGTAGGTGATCCCCAGCATATCCAGCGCATGGGCCGCTGTGGGCAAGGTCCGAAGCGCCCTTGCGGATACGCGTCCCTGAGTTTGCTGCAACCGCTGCGATGAAGGCGGCGGCCTCGGTATTGAAGACATAGTCGTACAAGCGATCACACGTGATGTAATCGGGATACCGCGACAAGCACGAGCCACAACTAGATTTCGGCGACGACACCGCCGACGATCGCGTCGCTAGCCAAATTCCTCCGGCAGCTGCGCCACAGCCAATGGTTCCGTAAGGCCATATGAAGCACACACCGGGCGTCACTACTGCGGCCAGTCCCGATGGATCGACCCAGCGGATTGGACTGCTTGGGCCGTACGTAAACGTGTTGAACCCGCCGAAGAGCCCAATCGGATCACTCTCAACATACCGTCCAATCGAAGGATCATAGTCCCTGAAGTAGTTGTAATACTTCCCCGACTCCGCATCCGCGAGTTGCCCCGGAAACCGGTTGTTCAACCTGAAACTCGCTGCGGTGATCTGGCTTGCCGTCCCCGTCACATTCTGCGGGTTCTCATTCGGCTTGCTGTTGCCGAGGCTGGTGCCGAACGGATCACTCTCCCAGCGCCACACCGCCTTGTTGATCGCGTTGGGGCCAGTGGTGGCGCCGTTCACTGCAACGCTTCTCGTCGCCACCCGCGGCGTGCCCAGATGATCGGGGTGCAGATAGAAGATGTCCACGTACACCGGATCGGCACTGCTGTTTGTCCCGGTGTTGTTTGCCGTACCTTTGCCGGTGCCGACAATACCCAGCGGAGTCTGGTTGTTAGCACCCTGCGGCCGAATCGTCGCCACTGGTAGATCATCAAACCAGATCGTCTCCGCAATCAACTTGCCTTCCGGGCTGTATTCACCGAGCAAGCGTCCTTGTTCGTCATACACGTACCGAGCGTTGTACGCGAGCGTGACCGCCTGCGGCGAGAGCCCGGTACTGGGTGCCAGCACATCGCTGCCGTTGTAGGCAAACTGCCCAGCGCCGCTCTTTTGGTAGCGCTGGCCGAGCGCGTTCAACTTGTATGTGACGGTGTCGGTCGCGGTGCTGCCGATCTGGATTTGTTTCAGGCGGTTCTTGGCGTCAAAGGTTTGGCTGAGCGCGGTGCCGGTGCTGGGGTTCACGGCTGTGCCCAGGGCGGCGGACTCGGTTTTGGTGTTGCCGGTCAGGTCGTAGGTGTAGCTGTTGACCTGCGCCCCCGTGATGCCGGTGAGGGTGTGGCGCTTGCTGCCGGGGGTGCTGGGCAGGTTCGGGTAGGCGTAGGTGGCCGTGCTGGCACTTCCGCCTGGTGGCGTGGCCGTGCGGGTGAGGCGGTTGCCGATCGCGTCGTAAGTAAAGCCCTCGTTCGGCAGCAATCCCTGCCCGGTGGCCAGCGTGGTGGCGCCGGGGTAGCCCGCGCTCAGGCTGGTGAGCCGGTCCAGCACATCGTATTGGTACGACTGGTTGACCGAGAGGGCGTTGGCGACGCCGGGGATGGTGATCGTCGGTGCGCCACCACTGGTGCCCGGCACCGTGATGCCGGTGATGCGGTTGGCGCGATCCCAGGCGAGGTTGCGATTGTAGCCCTCCGGGTCACTGCTGATGGCGGTGGGGCGGTAGTCGAGATCGAACACGCGAAGGTGCTGGTTGATCAGGCTCGTGCCGTCGTGATTGCCCCAGCTCCAGCCACCGTTGGGGCCAAAGGGTTCGTACACACCGCCCATGACCACATCAATGCCGTTGAGTTTGATGCCGATCACTTTGCCCGGTGAGCTGCTGGCGGCGCTGCCGTAGACGTAGCTGATGGTCTGCCCGCTGGGGGTGACGAGCGTGGCGAGCTGGCCGGCGCTGTTGTAGGTGTATGCCACTGTATGCAGGGGATTGTCGGCGCCGACGACCTCCTGCGCCTTGCTGGTTACGCGGCCATTTGCGTCATACACGTAACTGACTGCGCCACCCGCGTCCGAGATCTGGGCGATGCGCCCGATCCCACCGGCGCCGCCGAGCGTGGTGCCGGTGCTGTCGTAGGTGTAGTTGACGGTCTCCTCCGCCGTGGTGGTAGCGGTGGTGGCTGCGGCGCAGCCTGCTGCGGTGTTGGTGGCGGCGTTGCTGCTGGCAAAGTAGCGGATGGCGGTGACGCGATGCAGCGTGTCATAGCTTGTCAGGCTGCAGCGCCCTTCGGCGTCGAACCTGGTGACGACGTTGCCATTCGCGTTGTAGGTGAACTTGGTGGTGCCGGTGTCAGGTGACGCCTGGGTGATCAGGTTGTTGTGCCCGTTGTAGGTGTAGTCGGTGGCGAGGCCCTGCGGGTCAGTCACTCGCGTCAGGTTGCCGGACTTGTCGTAGACGTAGCTGGTGGGCTTGGTGCTGCCGTTGTAGGGGTCAATCACGCTCGTGAGGCGGTTCAGTGCGTCGTAGCCGTTGCTGGTCTGGCGGCCGAGTGGGTCGAGCGACGTGGTGAGGTTACCGTTGTTGTCGTAGCCGTACTGGGTGACGGCGGCGTTGGCGGGGGGGCTGACGACGGATGCGTCGACTGCGGGAGCACCACCCGGCGCGGCGGTGGCGTAGGCGGTGCCGCCAATGTCCTGCTTCAGGCGATTGAGCGAATCAATGGCGCGCTGCTTGCGCTTGGCGAGATTGCCGCTTGGGTCATAGTGATCCTCACGCACGCGATTGCCCATGTTATCGAGGGTGTAGATGAGCTTGTTGCCAGATAGATTGGCGAGCTGCACGCGCAGACTTTGCACGGTGACGCTGGTGGGAGTGCCACCCGGTGGGTTCAGCGTGACGGTGGCGCTCTCCGGTGTGGTGCCGGTGACCTGATCGCTCATGCCCACCAGACGATGAGCGTCGTCGTAGGCGTAGTAGAGGCTTGATCCGTCCGACAGCGTCACCTGGGTGAGTTGGCCGACTTTGTCGTACAGGTAGCCGGTGGTCTCGGTGGTGGTGCCGTTGCTCACGGCGCGGGAGGTGAGCCAGCCCCGGGGGTGGTAGGTCATGGTGGTGACCAGCCCGTTTGGGTCGGTCATCTTGAGCAGGCGACCGTTGCGGTCGTACTCATTGAACGTGGTGACATGGCCGGCCGCGTTGGTGACGGTCTGGATGTCACCCTTGGTCCACTTCGGTGGATTCGCAGTATCGGTGGCGGCGTAGTAGACGGTGGCAGTGACGTTACCCAGCGGGTCGGTCGCCGTGAGCACCTGGCCGAGCGTGTTGTACGTCCACTGCCAGGTACGCTTTTCGGTGGCGCTGGTGCCGTCGTTCTTGGGTGCGGTGACGTCCTTCTGCAGCAGGTTACCGCTGCCGTCGTAGTTGAATTCGGTGACTTTGGTGCCGGCAGTGCCGCCAACCGTTGCAGCAGCAGCGGGCTCGGTGATCGTCATCGGCAGGCGATAGTTGGGGTGCCAGGTGGTAACCGTCTTGCGCACATCGGCACGGTTGGGGGGCGTGGTGATGGCTGTGGAGCAGGCTTCGCTGGCAAGCAATCCTTCAACCCGCGTGGTCTCCAGATTGCGTGCCATGTCATAGGCGTAGCAGACCTTTTTGCTGTTGAAGTCGGTTCTGCTGGCTATGTTGCCATTGGCATCGTAGGTGGTGTTCTGGGCATTGCCCCCAGCGCAGGCGGGACAGGGCTGCGAAAGCGAAGTGGTTCTGACGATACCGAGAATGGTTTGAAAGTTGTAGGTGCGCGGGGTGCCTAGCGGGTCGGTGATGATCGTTTGCGCATAGGGCGAGACGTAGTTAAGCGAATATTTGTCGACGCCGCCTGCATGCTCCGTCGATACGGCGCGACCCTGGGTGTCGTATTTGTAGGTTCCGTATCGAACGCCGTTTTCGTCGGTAGTGCCGGTAAGGGCATTGGGCAGGTTGGTGTTGGCGGTGTGCGCCGATTCGTTGTACTGATAGGTCTTGCTCGTGCCGTCTGGGTAGGTCACTGTGCTCAAGTTGTTGTTGCTGTCGTAGCTGTAGCTCACGGTATTGCCTGCCTGGTCGATGACCGTGGCGATATTGCCCGGCCCGAGCGCTGCGGTGGTGGGGTGGTAGGCGAAGGTGAGACTGCGACCGAAACTGTCGGTCACGGACTGGACTCTGGGTTGCAGCCCCGGTGGCGGATTGGCTTCGTACGCAAGCGTCTGGACGACGCCCGCACGTGTAGTGATCGATTGCAGTCTCCCGCCGCTGTCGTAGAGTTCACGGGCGTCATCACTGGTGCGAAGCGTTGCACTATTGTCGGGTGCCACCGTGATGGTGTCAGCGGTCGCCGCGTCGACATAGACACCGTTCGACAGGCTCAGCATCCGGATGTCCCCGAAGCGATTGATGAGTTTTATCTTGCCGCCGCCACTCGTCGTGCCTGGAACCAGTGCACAGTACCCCACCCCTGAAGTCGGTATCTGGGCTCCGGTGGCGCTGATGGTCTTGAGAACGCACGCATTGGAAGCCATGCCTTGATAGGGCTGCCCCGGCGTCATGGAGAAACGCGGTACTACGCCGCGCGCAAATTCATTCCTAAAGCCTGGCGTTAATCCGGTACTGTGTCGGGTAAAGGAAAGCGTCGCCGATGCGCTCAGATCAGTGTCGGAACCGAGCTTGATGCCGAGTCCGCCGCTGACGGGGTTGCCAACCTGTCCGTCGCAACCAAAGCGACAGGGTTGCTTGACGAGTTCGAGACAAAGATGAACATAGCCGACCACAGACGTGCCGTTGGCAGGAAGTCCATCCGCACCGACCTGCCAGCTTTCGTTGCTATAGCCCACAGGACAGCGTGTGGATGCGAGCACATAAGGTTCCCGACCCTGAGGTTCGCCGCTACGCATTTCGTAGGTCGGATGAGCACAGTCGGTACCCCGCCATGTTTCGGAGACGAACCAGTAGAAGTTCTGCGGCACCTGGTTGACAAAGCGCAGCGGGGCCTTTGGTGACATCGCGCTCAGCGCCGGTGGGCTGCAGTCGTACGGCGTGGAGATGAAAGCGCGGTAGGCGTTATACGCGTCAAATCGCGTGTCATGGATTGCCTGACCACCGTTATGCGCCCACAGTACACGCGGCAACAGGAGGTTGAAGGATGGATTGTCCAGCATCGCCTGTGGTGTACCACTTGACCCGCCGTAAATCTGGGCTTTCACACCTGTCGCAGCGCATAGCATGAGCAACACGGCGAAGACGCTGCTGGACAACAACCTCACGAAGCGGCCAACCGAGTGCGCCCCTGCTTTTCGGGGGGCGCGAATGCCGCGCATACTGCCGCGCGCCCGCGTTGTGCACTGCGTGCGGGAGACAGGAGGTAGCAGCAAAAGAGTCGTTGGCATGCGGCGATGAAGGGGCATTGGTGGGAGATGTTGCTGATCCGTCACCTTGCTAGGTGGGCTCTTCCATTGTCGGATGGGTGGCCGCCCGCTTGACGTCTACAAGGCATTCATATGCAGATGATCAAACAGACAGCTGGCCGAAGGTTGTCAATGACAATTGCATACGAAAAGAAGACGTTTGGCAATCAGACGAAGCTGACGCATTATTTGCAATCAATTGATACGCACGTCACCGCAAGATCGAGCGCAGCGAGAAACCGCCTTCTCTCGGAGAGGGCGGCGCATCGGGCCGTCACCGTACGGCGCCGACCCAGTGCGGCAACGCGGCGATGGGCGTGCACTCCGTAGCCGTGATATTTGCCGCGCACTAAGCCAGGTGGCGCGCCGGTGGCACCGGCTCCAGCCGCCCGAGGATCAGCGCACACCCGTGTTCCACCAGATTCACGCCAGCGCCCAGGCTTGGCCAGCCGGGCACCTGAAGCAACGCGAAGCGATGCCCAAAATGCACGTGCATCGACGGAGTGAGCGTACCCGCATAAAGACTCACCTCGGGCACCACGTCGAGGGCGAAGCCGCACCCGTACATCAGCCAGGGCGTTTCGATGGTCGGCACGCACAGCCACGATAGCCAGAACAGCACGCGCACCGCATTGCCCCGCCGGAGCAACAGCTGCACACTCCCCACCATGGCCGCCAGCAGCAGCGCCAGATGAAAGAGGTTCACCAGCGCCTCCGGCAATGACATGCTCGCGCCATTGAGCCGCGGCACCAGCTCAAACAGGCCCACCGCCCCATCCAGCAGGTACAGCGCCGCCATCGGCAGCAGGATTGGCGAGCGCAGCGGATCTTCCGCCTGCGTGAACATGGATGCCCTCAGCGCGGTAGCGCCACGTCCACGGTCGACTCGATGCGCTCCCGGGCGAACTGCTCGGCCAGGGCGGCCGTCGCCTTCATGATCGCCTCCCGTGCCACCGCCTCCAGCGGCGTGCCGCTGCTGAGAATCGAGTCGGTTCGGGAATCGATCGCCTTGCTGTCAAAGGATAACTTCGCGCTCTTCGTCGCCGTCTTCGTTGCCAGCCAAGACTTGCATTGAGTCGGATTGTTGAATGTAGCGCCTGATAAGTATCATAATCAGGCATGCGATTTTTATGCTCTAACTCGCCCGTTCGGTATGTCACTACGCACCAGCCGGACACCAACGCGACGCATTTTGTCGCGCAATCAAGGACCTACGACGACGTAGCCGCACCGGCGTGGGCTGCCCGATGAGTGCACCGGTGCGCGAACGCGCCGCCACGCCGGCACCGGACGCCGACGCACGGGTGACGCCAGGGGTCAACCCCGACGTCCCGCGCGCACTCGGGCCCCATCATTTCGCGTTTCTGCGGGGCTGGGTGAAGGGGCTACCGCTTGAGGAGCTGGGCGGTCGCTACCTGGAGAGCGGCATCGATTTGCGGGTGACGCGCTCGACGCTGCGCTGGCTGCGCGACGCGCTGATCGCCCTGGCCGGGCGCTCGCCGCGGCCGGCGCTGGCCGCCCTGCTCCGCCGCTCGCCGCGCGGATCCGACGGACGGGACGGGTCGGCGACACCGGGACCGACTGCCGCCGTCGTGGGCGGCTCGTCTCCGGTACCGCCGACGCTGGAGCAATTTGCTGCGCAGTTTCCCGATGGGTTTTATTCGGAGGCGGAGTTGCTCGCGCTGTTCGCCGAGGCCTATCCGCCGGTCGCGCCGGTGGATCGGGCGCGTGAGCGGCGGGCCGCCCAGCGCGCACGGTTGATTGAGCGGCAGTTGGCCGCCCTCGCCTATCTGGAGCCGCTCTTGGCGCAGCCGCCGCAGCTCGGGGATCGGGTGGCGGCCTGGTTCGCACCGGCGGTAGCGGCACGGCTAGAGCGTGCAGGCTTGGGCACCATGCTCGATCTCTTCACCCGTTACCAAAACCGCGGCGAGCACTGGTGGCGCACGGTGCCTCGTCTCGGTGAGGTCGGAGCACGACGGATCGAACATTGGTGGACCCAGCACCGCGCGAGCCTGCCGCCCCTCGCCCAACTGCGTCGCGTGCGCCTCGAAGTGTCCAGCTTTTACCCGGTTACCCAGGCCGCCCCCTCCTCAGCTTCGACGGTCGCCGCGCCCCACCTGCCCAACGTGTCAATCGCCCCCGCCCCACCCATGGCGGTAACGGGACTCAGTGCCCCCACCCGGACGATTCCGCCGGAACCACCCTATCCTCCTCTGTCCGACGCCACCGCCTCCCAAATCATCTCACCGATCGAATTGCTCACCGTCCCCAACGCGTTGAGCGGTCGCCAGGGCCGTAACCGCCAGCAACGGGAGCGCTGCGCGCTTGCGGCGGACGACGATCTCGCCGCGATCCAGGTCTGGCTCGCCCGGCGCCCGGTCGGCTCCCCCACCTGGCGCAGCTATCGCAATGAGGCGGAGCGCTTTCTGCTCTGGGCCATCGTTGAGCGCCGAAAAGCGCTATCGGATCTGACGACCGAGGACTGCCTCGCCTATCAGGCGTTTCTCACCGACCCGCAGCCCGCTGCGCGTTGGATCAACCCCCGTCCAGCCCGCCGCTGGAGCCCGCATTGGCGGCCGTTCGCGGGAGCGCTGTCGGGCGCGAGCGCGGGCCACGCGCAGTCGGTGTTGCGTTCCCTCTGTGAGTGGCTCGTGCGTCAGCGCTACCTCGACACCAACCCCTGGGATGGTGTGGCCGCACTGGGTCCTCCGCGCGAGAGACTCGGTGCCGGTCGCATGTTCCCGCGTGCCCTCTGGGACGTGGTTGAGGCGGCGCTCGATGCGCTCGATGACACGCCAGCGAACTCCAGGCTTCGCTTTAGTGTGCGCTTTTTGTATGCGACGGGACTGCGGCGTGCTGAGCTCTCGTCGCTACGCCTCGGGCAGTTCGCGTTTGATGACGCGGTCGGCGCCTGGATCCTGACCACGACGGGTAAAGGGCGGACAGTTCGCGAGATCCCCCTCGCCGCCGACACCCTGGATCTCTTAACCGACTACCTGCGCGTGAGTCGCCCCGAGTTGTTCGTGGCAATCGATGGCTCGCTCGCCGCAATGCTCGAGCGCGCACCCCCGCTCACTCCCCTGCTCCGTGGTCTCGATGCCGAACGCGATCGGGAGGCGGTGATCGATGTGACGTCAGTCTATCGACCCATCAAGGCGTTCTTTAGGGGGGTGGCGGAGGACACGCCGGGTCTCAGTGATCGGGATCGGTCCCGACTCGCGCGCGCCAGCACGCATTGGCTTCGGCACACTTTTGCGAGTCACGCGATCGCCGATGAGGCCCCTCTGGATGTTGTTAGGGATATTTTAGGGCACGCCAGTATTGCGACGACGAGTGTTTATTTGACGTCGGAAATGCATCGGCGAGCGCGAGCAATGGAAGAGATTGCTGTGCGTCGCTCTCGTCCAATAGGCTAGTGTGTCCGGTACGGCACAGGCCCGGGGGATGTTGTGTCATGGGGGGGATAGTACGGTACTACCCCCGGACCGACCGCTATCTCACGACGCCATCAGGACAGTAGCTCTACGATAGCGCTCTGCAACTTTTCAAGATCCAGAGCACGAGCCTCCGCACCCTTTAACAACACTCGTACCTCACCGCTTTTCCCGTCGCGAACGATGTTCCCAACAGGCTTGCCGCGACGCAATATCGAATAAGCCATCGGTGGTTTCTCGGGGGGTAGTACCGTACTACCCCCTAGCTTGGCCGTGGTTAACATATGGAACACCTCTCCCGGACTTGGACGAGGCGAACTGGCCGCTATCTCAGATGCACATGAAAAGACACGACTTTGATCTGATTCGACGGCTGCAGCGAGCGGTGCTGCCCACCGAAACTGAAGATCCAGTGGCGACGAAAACTCCCTAACGACCTCCGCCGGAAGCCTGGCAAGAGCCAGAGCTCTACCCAAATTCGTCAAATCAACGCCGAGCGCCTCAGCCATCTTACGGTTCGACGGCCAGAGCCCCTCCTCCAGCGCACGAAGGTACATTACGCCCTGCTCCCACGGCGACAGGTTCTTCCGCTGTCGATTCTCGCGGTCCATCTCCACGAACAGCGCCTGATCATCGACCGAGTCAATCATTGCAAGTACCGGCAAGCCCAACTGCCGACACGCCTCAAAACGACGATGTCCATAGACGAGCTCAAACTTTGACTCGCCAGACACCACAGCCGGCCGAACCTTCACCGGTTGAACATTGCCGCCGGCGCTAGAGATCTCTTCGCGAAGCTCCTCAAAATCACGACCGACAAAGCTCTGCAGATCTCGATTCGCCCAACGACTCCTAACAACCAAGCCACAATCGAGAAGACGGGTGGCCTTCGCGCCGTCCCACTGCGCCACGTCGTGCAACACGTCCTGAAGTTGCCCCCGCAGCCGTTTCTCTTCCTCCTTGGTGGCTTCGACTTCAGCCTTAAGGGCTACCACCGATTCCGAGAGTCGCTGATTTTAAACAACGATTTGCGAACGCTGGTCGACCGCAGTCGCCATCATCAACCCTGGCGCTGTCTTGGGGCGGCGTGCGTCACCGTCCGCACCAACCACCGCCGCGTCGCTGTTCACAACACCGGGCAGCCCAGTAAAGTTAATCCTTGAGGCCTTGTCTTTCAGTCCGCTCATGATCTCTCCTACTTAGCGCTCTGATTAGCCCATACGGCGACGATCTGCTGCTCCACCAACGCGCACATGCGATCGTACGCATCTCGCGCCCTATTCAAGGTCCGCGCGTTCATCGCGCCCCGACTCACGTCATACACAGTACCGAACTCCGCGCTTGACGCGGCAGCAACCGATGTCTTCGGAATCTCGATCGGCAAAACCTTGTCACCGTACCCTTCGATGACCCACTGCCTCACCACGGAGCTTGCCGCATCAGTTGCCTCGACGCGAGACAACAAAACGTCGATGAATTCATACGTCTTGTCGTGCCCGCGAGCACGCACAAGCTGATTACTCAAATCCGAGAACAAATCCCAAAACTGGGCACTGGATGCAAAATCCAGCGCCGACGGCGGCAACGGCATCAAGACGCCATCCGCCGCCATCAGCGCGTTGATCGTGACATAGGACAAAGCAGGCGGGGTGTCGATGATCACCACATCGTGTGACTCCCGCAACGGATCCAACCCTCTGTCAAGAACCCGCCAGAACTCGAACCCCGGGTCTCGACTCTGCCGAGCCGGAAGAGCAAATTCGCTCCCGAACAGCAAGGGCGCAGCACATACCAAGTCGATTCCAGGCCAATATGTAGAGCGAACGGCATAGCGCAAATCCTCAGCACTCCCGGCAAAGAGGGGTGCTGCCGTGTTCTCTTCGTCAACCTCCGTGTCTGGAAGTACACCAAAGAGCGTCGTGGCAGAGCCTTGCGGATCAAGGTCCACAAGCAAGACCTTGTGACCGCGCATGGCCAACCCTTGAGCAAGGGTGACCGCAGTAGTTGTCTTCGCGACCCCACCCTTGAAGTTAGCAACGGTAATTGTGATTCCCGCCGCGTCGCTCGGCCGCAAATGCGACCCACGGAACGCTCTGACCCACTCCAGTGCTTCACTCATCGTCCACTCGCGACGATTTCCGTGCATGGTGCCACCTGGCAAGTCACCACGAGTAAGGCGATAGTTGATTTTGGCCTTATCTACTTGGCAGACCTCAGCGAGTTGCGCCGCGCTCAGCGTAGGCGCCGATTTGCTAGCAGTTGGCGGAAGCATCGCGATGCGAATTTGTGCCATCATCGTGGCGACACGCGCTGCCTGAGCTTCAATGTCTGCTAGCGTTTGACGCTTTACCGTCTGTCTTATGTCCATAGCACTGTGTTGCGAGTTAGTCGGTGTTTGACGATTATCCTCTTCTTCCTAGAGATTTCGAAAAAACTCTCGCCCCCTGTGCAGTCAAACAACGTCCTAGGGCCCCTAAATGGAGTTCAAGTAGTTCAATGAATACAGAGAATCTATGATGAAGAAAGCACAGATTACATCTGCGTAATCAATGACTTAGATGATCATGGCGTCCAGGTTCTAACCGTTTCTGTCCACGCTTTGCCCGTACTTGTCCGACGATCGACCGAAAGTATCCAGGTATTCACCGGCCAGCAAGGTTGTCGCTCCAGCACACCAAATTCAGTCGGCACAACGGGCCCTGCGAGATATTGCTTGCACGAACTGAGCTCACGACTAGGTTCAGTGCAACTAACGTCCAGCATTCAACCGGCAATCTATGACTGCAACCACAGTATCGTCCGCGATTTAACCGGCTACCCACCGCGACAAACAACACACTGTCCAGAAATTAACCGGATCAACCGCCCTTTACCTCCGTGTTGCCGTCCAATGGGCGTTGGACATAAAATGCGCCATGGTTGCTCCAGACAAATTGAATGCGCGCAAAATCAGTCTCGCGGAAGAGGGCCGGCCGGTAGTTGCGCCATCCGATCCGGCGGTCGACCTGAAAAAGCCGCACGAAATGATCGTGCTAAAGCCGCGCACGGGACGAGTAACTCTTACCGGGCGGCGGCTTTACAACGCGATGCTCCAGAACGCTCAGACCACGTTAGAGGCCATGACCGAACTGCCGCGGGCCGACTACCTGTTCGAGGCGCCGCTCGGTAGTCTATTGAGAGTCTCCGGCAGTTCTGGTGAAGCACGAACAGCAGCCAAACGCTATTTGCGCGAGATGCGGGGTCTGGAGGTTGACTGGGAATCGACCGCACCTGGCGACGGCGTCAAATGGCGCGGCTTCGCAATGCTCTCGGAAGTCAACATCGAAGTTCGCCGAGGCGAGAACTGGGTAACGTGGGCGTACCCTCCAGCAATATTGACAGCGATACGTGGCCCCCAACGATGGGCGCGAATTGACTTGAGTATTCTGGCCAACTTGAGCACCTATGCGGCGCTCGCTCTGTACGAAATCTGTGCGCGGTACCGGGACAATCCCAGCTTTGTCACCAGCAGAAAGCCCTGTGATTGGTGGGTCGACGCATTGAGCTCGTCGCCCCCGGGGACGGAACGCCGCGAGTGGCGCAAGTTCAAGAACGAACGTATCCAACCTGCAATCGAAGAGATTTGTAGTGGCACTGACCTTCACATCGATCTCTTGGAGCACAAGCAGGGGCGGCAAATTGTCGAAGTGCAATTCGCTGTCCGCAAACGCAAGGCGATCGATTCGCGGCCTGCTAAGCCTGCCGATTCGGATCTTGTGCAATTCGCGCACTCGCTAGGCGTTCAGGAGGATCGCCTTGATCGTTTGGTACAACAATTTGGAGACGAGGCAGTCCGGCGGGAACTTGTGACGCTAGCGCGACGAGTCGCGAACAAGACGCTACCGCAACTTCACGATCGCTATGCTTACTTGCGCACAGTCCTCGCGAACCGCCCGGGCGACTCGAAACAAGAACACGCTCCGGAGACCTTGGACGTTTCGCCAATAGCCCGGCCACCGTCCGCGCTTCGCTTGCCACCGAGCGCTCCAGCCGCCGTTCCGTATCCGGACAAGGTGTCTGACCAGGTCGTCGACATTAAGCGGCAACTTGGAGACCTAGCCCCGGAACGGCGTAGGCACTTCGTCGAACTCGCGCTCGAATCTCTACGAGGTCGCGGCTTGCTGGTCCCGAGCGTCCGACGCCGAGCCGATCAGGGCGACATCTTTCACGGAATGTTGGGATTCGCGGTCGCACAAGCATTTGCTCGCGAAGAACTCGGAATCGATTTGGGAACTCCAGCGGATAGCAGCGTTGCGTAACGGGATCGTTGCTCACGTCGATGCGATGCGCTTCGAAGACACTCGGACAGGAGAAGGGGCGACTCCTTGGGTAGGCCGCCCCTCGTGAGGTATCGGACTACCTCGCCTCAAACGTCCTCTCACACCAAGCCACGCCTTCGTGCTTCCAGCCCTGACTGATCATCTGCTGCACGATCTCCGGATTGCTGGTGTAGCGATGGTTGCCATCGATCCGTGAGCCGTCAGCACGGATGCGGGTACCGAACTCACCGTTAAACAACCGCCACACCGGTCGCATCGGTTTCTCGGCAGGGAAGGGCGGGAACGAAGCGGTGCAAACAAACTGCGTCAACTCATTCGGTGGAATGGTCAGATCGGCATACCAGTACGTGCGGAAGTCGCGTCCTTCGTAGTGCAGCACACTGGGGCTCTCCGGGTTGGCGATCTCCACGCTACGCAACTGATCTTCCTCGCACAGGTCGGACTCCCAGAGACCGGTCGCAGGGTTCACCTTGCCATTGCAGTAGCCCCGGATACGGGCGCTGTAGAAATGCGTGTTCGGGCCACTCGGGCTGCCATAGAAGCGGGCCACCGCCTTCGGTTCCTGCGGATAGGTACCGTAGGACACCTTCCACCAGTTACCCCAGCGGCTCAGCGCATTCATCGACTCCCCGGTACGCTTCCAGCCAGTCCGACTTTCGCCCAGTTGATCGAGCAGGGCGATCTGATCGCTGTCGGCTGTCATGAAGTACTGATTCAACCCCGCGTGGTAGTACTCCACCACTGCCACCCGCCAGGCCGCCAGCATCGGGGTCGAGGCGATGGCAAAGCTCTTGGCATCCTGCCGGATCGCCTTCACGCTGTCCTCGCGCCCGACACGACCGAGCGGAAACGCCTTCAGGCCGCCAGTTGCCGTGCGCGCCATGACACTCGCGGTCGGATCGGAGAACTGCGGCACGAACACCGGTGTTGTACGCGGAAACACCGTTCCTGCGAGATACCAGCCCAGCGTCATCATCGACTGCACACCGGCCCCACTGTCGTCCTGAACCACCGCACCAGATCCGTACGGGAAGTTGGTCGACAGCCGGTAGCGGAGCACGGCGTCCGGATCGGCATCCAGTCCGTAGGGTGCCAGATCCTGACTCACGCCATGCCGTTGGCTTAAGGCGTGACCGATTTCATGGGTCAGGGTCGGCGCGGCGACAGTGGTCACGCTATCGGTTCGGGTGGGATCCATCGCAATCAGAAAGCTCGAGAACTCGAAGTTGTCATAACCGCGATCGGTCGCCCCATAGGCGCCTGGGGAGGCGGGGGCGACCAGCAGCACGGCCACATTCACCGCATTGCGGGCACGATAGTCGAGCAGGGCGTCGTAGTTGCCGGGTACCCAGCCCTGGCTGTACTCCGAACTGGCCGTGGCGGCGAGATGGACATCCACCAGGTCTCCGCTCGATTCATCGACCTTGCCGGCATAGCGCTCCAGCGTCGCATACTCAAACACGATCGGTAAGCGCGACGCAGCGAAATGAGCGTTGGTCTCCTGCAGGGCGGTACGGCTGTCGCGTTCGAGCGTCTCCCGTCCATAGCGAGCCAGTACCTTGTCGGTGGCGAGAAATCCAAGGCGCAGGATGAAGCGGCCTTCGCTGTCGGTGCGTACCGTGGGCGGACCGGAGACAAAGGTCATCGGGTCGTACTTGGCCCGCTCAGCTCGATCGCTCGCTGCAGCGTGCAGCTTCGACAACACGCGGGCAGCGGCCTGAGAAGTTGCCTCGGCATGACGGGCGCGCCGGGTCGGGGAGTCAATGAACGCCGGGTTGAGGCGGAGGCTGCAGTGATCCGGTGATTCGCTAACGTACATGGGAATCGCTGCCTCGGTATCTACCAAGGCATCCGCTACCCGGGGCGCTGCAACAGCCGGTTGGGCAGGCGAGAACCATGCAATTGTGATCAATACGCCAACGCAAGACAGCAGTACCGCGAGACTGAGCCAGTCGCGAATTGCTGCGCGACGAGAAACGGAGAATTGATTCGGTGGTCGATGACATGTGCCCAGCGCCAGGGCGCGAGCAGGGGTCTGCGTGTTCTTCATGGAGAACGCATCCTTTCGGGAGAGTTGATGGTGTTGCCACCCCACCTGCGGTCGACCAAAGCAGGAGAGGTGACTAGTTCAAACTACACCCGAAAAAGGGCCTGTCAAATCGCGATTCGACGCAGCGGCCGAGCCGCCAACTCACAGCATTTCCGCCCCGCCCGAGAAAACTCCGACTCATCGCGACAACAGCCCGTTGTCACAAATGAGACATTTTCGTATCGGGAAATGCCGTTAGCATTTTTAGGTTCGCTCCGCCCGTTGCCGTACCGTGCCGTACGACGGATCCGCCCTCAGGCTCCAGAACAAACAACAACACTCGCCACGAGGGGTACCTCATGTCCGTTATGAACCGCATCGCCGCGGTCGCAGGCGTTTGCCTGTCGATGTTTGCCAACCTGAGCGTTGCCCAAGTGCAACCGCTCAATGCTTCGTTCGAGACGCCGGCGGTTGCCAGTGGCACGCGCACGGCAAGTCCGGCCGGAAGTAACTGGACCTTTGCCGGCACCGCCGGTATTGAGCGATTCGCCCCCACCTTTGCCTACTATGGCGGTGGATTTTCGGGTGATCAAGTTGCCTACATCAGTGCAACGGGGAACGCCCCCTCGCGTGGCAGCGTTGCACAAAACGTCAACTTCCCATCGGCAGGGTACTACGTCGTCCGCTTCGCGGCAGGGCGGACCGGCAAGAACAATGGCGTTCAGGTATCGGTCGGCGGTAACGTCGTCGAGTCCGAGATCGTCCCTAATGCATTGGGAAACGCCAACAATCCGCAGTTCGAATCTTGGTGGACTGTACCCTTCTACGTGGGCACGGCTGGCATCCAGGAGGTGAAGTTCACTGGCACACAGTCGGTAAAACTCGCCGATGGTGACCTCGTATGGCTCGATCAGGTCACCATCGCCAGCGCACCGGTCGCGCTGGACAACAGCAGTTTCGAAACCCCCACGGGATGGACGCTGGGTAACGGCGCGAGCATCACCGCGAGTACCAAGAATGGCAAGGTTGGAGGACAGTTGCTGCGTATTCCGGAGGCGGGCGGCAACGCCCTTGCGGCCGCCAAGACGTTTCAGGCGGGCACCTACGCGTTGTCGCTTCGCATGGCGCGCACCTATGCCGGTACAACGCCGTGCGGCGTGGGCGTATATCGACAAACTGCAACTGGATTCACCCTGCTGACCACAGTACCCGGCGCACGCACTGACCGCCTCGTGCCGTATACCAGTCTCTCGTTTGATTTGCCGGCTGGTACCCACTCGCTCTATTTCTCGACAAGTTGCGCCGGATCGTCGGGTAACGACTGGGACTCGTTGGTGTTGTCACTGGCGGCGCCCAACTTCGGGGATCCAGATTTCACGACGCCGGATGTTGGCTATCCTGCTACCCCAGATGATCGGCCGTTGGTTTACCAGCCAGTCGGTTCGCCATGGACCTATACGGGGCCCGCGGGCATTCAGGCCAATCCCGGGGCCAATCTGCCGAGTTACCCGGTGACCAATCGCGGTCATCAGTATGGGTATCTTGACGGCACCTTTGCGCGACTCGATCAGTCAGTAACGCTCACGGCTGGCACCTACGTGCTGGTGGCCCAGGCCTCGAACGGTCTCTACAAGGTCACGATCAATGGCCAAGTCGAATCGAGCATCGCGCGCGGATATTCGGTAGCTAACGGGTCGAGCAGCAATCCGGGGCTGGATTTCGGGGAAGTGGTATCAGCGCCATTCACCATTGCCACCTCCGGCACAGTCGCCATTGGGGTGCGCGGCGCAGGCGGATCGACGGGCGTGCAGGCGATCCGCCTGCTTCGAGTTAACACGGCCAACCCACCGCCAACGGTCGCGCTGGCGATGACGTTGAACGGCAACGCGATTACCGCACCGGTGCCAGCGGGGGTGACGGTACGCGCCACCGCGACGGCTTCGGACAGCGATGGATTGTCACTGGTGCGGGTGCTGCGTGATGGGACGCCGCTAAGTCCGACATCAACGACGTCGCCGCTGGCGGTTGACGTCACACTGAGCACGCCCGGTGCGACGCACGTGTTCGTTGCGGAGGCGACCGATACGCTGGGTGCAGTCGGGACCGCGTCGCAAACCGTCACCGTGCTGGCCAACTCCGCGCCGGTGATCACCAGTTTCACTGTGTCGCCCCTGACGCCACAGGTCGCTGCGGCGCCCCTCACGCTTTCGGCCACCGCGAGCGATACCGATGCCTACGTGAGCAGCATCGACTACTACTGGCGCAACGTCGATAGCGTCAACCCTGCCCTGTACATCAGCGGCCAGTCGTGCGTGAACTCGAGTAGTGCGCCGGTGCAACCGTTTAGTTGCAACAACAAGACCTGGACGCCACCCTCCGGCACCGGCGGCAACTACGCGCTGAGTGCCCGGGCCACCGATAACAACGCTGCGGCGAACACCTCAAGCGAGATCGTGGTCAGCGTCTGCGGCCCCAAGGTCACCTTGAATTCGCCAAGCACTTCAACGGTCGGCGCGCCGCCTGGACAAAACGCCGCCATCGCCGTGTCCATCACGGCAGGACAATACAGCAGCAACGCTGCCTGCGGCGCAATCAGCCTGGTTGAAGTGCTGGTCAACGGCGTCGCCACTACGATCGCCGCGCCGCCGAGCGGCACGACGTATACGACGACGCTGAGTCGACCGGCCAGCGGCACACCGTACAACATCCAAGCCCGTGTGACCGAGGCGGGTGTGCGTTCGGTGCTGTCGAACGTTGCTGTGGTCACCGTCGTTACCAATTCGCCGCCAGTAATCAACTCAGTCGCCTCGGTCGGCGCCAACGGGCTCATCGCTGGCCAGTCCGGCACTATTCGTGCCGTGGCGTCCGATGATGGCGGCTCGATCTCCAGCATCGTGATGAGCGTCGTGCCAGTAGCGGGCGGATCGTCGACGCCCGCATCCTGCAGCAACGTGGCCAGCTGTGATCTGACGTTTACGCCGTCGGCAGCGGGCCTCTACATCGTGAACGTCAGCGTTACGGACAACGGCGGCGCGACGGCAAGTTCGACCACGACTGTCGCGGTCTCCGCGGCACCCGGCGTCACCGAGCTGTCGCTCCCCTCGACGGTGGCGATTGGCACTACCGCCGGGCAGTTCGCGGTGTCCGAGAGCGGTGCCGCGACCTACAGCATTCCGATTGCCGTGGCTCCCGGCGTCAACGGCCTGCAGCCGAACCTCGCACTAACCTACAACAGTCAGGGTGGCGACGGGCACCTCGGTGTCGGGTGGGGCCTGGCGGGCCTGTCGTCGATCACACGGTGTCCGAAAACGATCGCCACCGACGGCATTCGCGAACCGATCAACTACGACAACGTCACCGATCCGTTCACCGGTAACGACGCGTTCTGCCTTGACGGACAGCGCTTGGTGCCGGTCAGTGGCGGGCTGACATCGGTCAGTTGCGTCTGGCCGCCGCAAAGCAGTTCAGCAGCGAACAATTCATGTGCTGCGTGGGAATTCCGCACCGAACTTGACAGCTACAGTCGCATCATCGGGATTGGCGACAACTCTGTCGCGGGGTCCTCTGGAAGCGGTCCGACGCGCTTTCGTGTGTACACAAAGGCCGGGCAGATTCTGGAATACGGCAGTCGCTGGTGGGGCATTGCGGCGCCGCGGCCGGACCCGCAAACGAGCCTGATCCCGAATCCGAGCTTTGAGGATACGGTCGTAACTGACCCCGCAACGAACCCGAATATCGCCTACGGCCAGTCCTATGGGTTGCCGGCGAGTTGGGGCTACTTCCTCACCAACAGCCAGGCGAACAGCCAAGGTTGGTTCTTCGATGGCGGTACTGATCCCACCTACGCGCCCTACAGCGGCGCCGGTGTCCAGCGCGACGGCAGTGCATGGACACAAACCGGCCCGTACTCGGGTAGCCCAAGCGTTCCTAAACAGAACGCGTTTGTCCAGCGCCTAGGTCGCTTGTACACACGAACCTACCTTGAGGCCGGACAGTACCGATTGACTTTCAAGGTCGCCGGGCGCGGTACCAGCGGTCCAGGATTTGGCGGCAATCAGACTATCCAGGTGCTGATTGACGGCATCTATCAGGGCAGCGTTTCGACGACGACGGGACAAGCCTTCACCACGCAAACGATGCTGGTGCAGGTGTACAGTTCCGGCGAAAGAGTGGTGACCTTCGCGGGCACCCGCACTGACGATCAGACGGCGTTGCTGGACGACATTGCCCTCGTCCCGCTCAACAACGACATCTACTCGGTCAAGGTGTTCCCGCTTGATCGTGTCGAAGACCGTAGCGGTAACTACATGCATATCGACTACGGCGGCACCCATGGTCCGCAGTACTTGATCAACCCCGACGGCACGATTACACCGGTGAACGGGACTGTACTAAGTTCCTATGGCACGGCTGATATCCCGTCGGCACTACCGCCGACAGGGCGCATTGGCCTCGTTGCTCAGGGAGCTCGACCTGCGCTGGAAATCTTCCCGCGTCGCCTGACCTACGGCATGCGAGCGGCAAACCCAGGTGCCGGTACCAACCGCCAATCCGTTGGTGGCGTCGAGATCGCCCGAGTCATATTGAACTATGAAGACCGTCCCGATGTGTCTCGCTTGTACGACACCGGCTCGGGGCAGATGCAACTGAGCAAGCGGCTGGCGTCGATCTGGTCGTTGGTCGGCGGTGATGACGACACCAGCTTACCGGCGGACCGCGAGAACTTTCACCAAAATGAGATTATGGCGGGCAGCCAGTACGGGAGCCAGTGCACGACGGGCTCGCAGGCGAGCTGCGGCACGCTGGTGCGCAAGTACACGTTGGCTTACGGCCAGAGCGCGAGCACGCAGCGAAGCCGGCTCAATTCGGTTACAGAGTGTTCCGGGGATGGGCTCTGCCTGCCCGCGACAACGTTCACGTGGCAGGACTCGACGCTCACCATCAACTCGTCGAGCGGGTCTCAGCCTAAAGACGATGGCACCGACTGGAATGACCTGATCACCAACGCCCGCGTCGCCGACATCATTGGCGATGGCCGCTCGCGTATCGTGCGTCGAATAGGGGACGGCGGTGCGGTAGTGGTGTGCACGTTTGACGGTACCAGATTCGGTTGCACACCGCCCCCCACACCGCCATCGGACCCAACGCCCAAGCCGTGGAAACTGCCACTGAATATTGACAGCAGCTATCAGTTCACGTACGAAATTCCGAGCGGTGGCGTCAACCGTTCATGGTTCATGGCTGACCTCAACGGGGACGGCATCGCGGACTTGGTGGCGATTACCGGTGAAGGCAAAGCATTCGGCTGCCTGTCTACCGGGGCAGGCTGGGGCAAGTGCGCCAACATCGCACCGCCGCCAAGCGGTACACGCTACTACGCCAAGACCGGCGACTTTGATGGTGACGGTCGCATTGACATTGCGTTTTATCGAGGCAACGGGCAATTTGAAATTTGTCGCGCGATCGGCGGAGGTAATCCCACGACGGCGTGGTCGTGGACGTGTAACGCACCGACAGGCATTCAGGGTTTCCCCATCGGCTTCCGGTTCGCATCGGATGAACTTGATCACTTGATGATCGCCGACTTCGACGGTGATGGTCGGGCCGATATCGCGTACCGGACCGCCGACGCATGCGTCGTCGGCAACATCAACGTAATTCCGCCACTGCCGCAAACTCAGTGCAAGGACAAGAACGGTCAACCGGTCTATCCGACGACTAGCGATTCGTACTGGTCGGTGTGCTTCGCGCGCGGCAAGTCCGATGCCATCACCTTCCAGTGTGCCACTCACAGTGGCGGCGGGATTAATGGCGCGGTAAAGACGGTAACTGGTAAGCCATCATTGCTGGCTACGTACGACTTCAATGGCGATGGCCTCGCGGACCTGGCGACCTATGTGCCCAGCAGCGGCGGTTGGCGGGTCTGCCTGTCGACGGCCGATGGCGAGTTTGTGCGAAAGACCGACGGCACTGGCGACTGTCCCATCTGGTTGGGTCCTACCGAGACTGCGGAAAAAACCGCTGCCGGCGATTTCAACGGTGACGGTCGCACGGATCTAATTTATTACGACGCTGGCAGCAGCCAATGGCGTATCTGTGTATCGACAGGGTCGGGTTTCGTACTGACTGGCCAGGGCGTGTGCCCGCCCTACGCGACTGCGGTGGCTTCCCCGGCGATCCTGGATGGACAGGCACAAATCTTCGTCGGCGACTACAACGGTGATGGCAAGTCGGATGTTGCGGTTAACGGTCTTGGCACCAACGGCACGCTGTCGTATGGCTTTACCGAATCGGTGATGCCTGATCTGGTCAATTCCATCAAAACTGGCTTGCAGGCCGAGACGCGCATCAACTATCAGCCGCTATCGTCACAGACAGCCCTGCGAACCATCGCTACCGCGCAGGGGCCAGCGCCCGAGCTCATCTACAGCAAGGAACGGCCAGGGCCGGTAGCTGACTACCCCGATCCTACCGACGACGAAATCGTGATTCAGTCGCCGATGTACGTGGTCGAGTCCACACGCGCAAGCACGGGTGGCAGCAACGGTGACTGGTTCAAGACGGAATATCGGTACGCCCAGCTGATGGCCAACAAGTGGGGCCGCGGGCTCTACGGTTTCCGAGCCCGTAACGTCTCGGAAAACATCCTCACCGACGCGGCAGGCAGCACACGCAACGACAGCAACGTCATCGTCACCGGGTATCTCGCCAAGAACGTCTGGCCGAACGTCGGTCGTCCGTGGAAAGTGACCAAGTCTGGCTCGCTGGGCACGACCGATAGCTATGGCAACCGGCTGACGCAACTGCTGAGCTTCACCGAGCTGCTGTACGCAGGTCGCTACCGGTCAAGCCAGATCGCGCTGACAGGAGGGGCGACAGCGCGCAATCCGATGATCAACGCGTTCTCGTCGACGTATACGATCTACGAAGCATTTCAGGTGTCGAGCACACAGACCGGCAATGACCTGAACGGCGCCGTCCTGCCGACTACGAAGGTATTTACGGGCCCGAATGCTGCCGTGACTGACGAAGGGGCGAACGTCGTAGAGTCGCTCGGTGACTACTATGACAACTTCGGCAACCCGAAGAAAGTGGTGACCGTTGTCGAGACTGCAGCTCCCGCTGAGCAGTGGACACAGACGGTTCGCAACTTCTATTACAACAACGGGGGCGACACCACTCGGTGGCTGCTCGGCAAACTTCAGTACTCGGTTAGCGAGTCGCGCGCGCAAGGTGCGAGCGTCAACGATCCGAACGCCGCTGTTGTACCAACGACCTGCGTGTCGAACGCGGGCAGCGCTTATTATGCGGGCGGTGGCACTGTAAACGTTGCCGGCAAAACGTGCCGGAAGTCGAGCTTCACGTATCAGAGCTATGGTGGCAGCTGCAACGGCGCGCGTGATGGACAGTTGTGTACCGAGACGGTTGAGCCTGATGCGGCGACCTCGGCAAACCGCACCCTCTATCAGCAAACCGCTTACGAGTACGACGCGTTCGGTAACCGCAGCAAGAGCACGGTCAGCTACTACGAGAACGCGACCGACACCGTCACCAAATCCCGCGCCAACACGACCACCTATCAAACGGGCAAGTACCCGCTGGTCACCACCCGCCTTGGCGGCGACGGCGCGCCGGACCTTGCCGACACGCGCGCGTATTCCGATGCACGCTGCCGCCTCGCGACAAAAGTCACCGATGCCAACGGCAACTACGCGACAACCGAGTACGACGGCTTCTGCCGCAAGGTCCGGGAGACGGCGTGGACCAGCGACGGTAGCCGAGCCAAACAGACGACCTTCGCTCTCGACAACGTCGACACTGGCAGCAATCCAAACGGGCGCAACGCGGCCGCCGAGTCCTATCGCCTGGTGACGACCAACAGTGACGGTGGGCAGAGCATTACCTACTACGACAATTTGCAGCGCACCGTTCGCGCCAGAGCAAAGGCGTTCGACGGCTCATTCAGTGAGTCGCGCACTGTATTCGATGCGTATGGCCGGCAGACGTCGACGACCAAACCAGCGAGTAGCGGGACCACCAGCGGCACTGCGACCACCAGCTACGAATACGACACGCTTGGCCGGGTGGTAAAGGAAACACTGCCTGACACCGTCAACTTTGTCCGCACTGAATACTCGGGATTGGTGACGCGCGTCATCAGGACAAACACCACCGGGACCGTCGGGGGATCAATCCAGCCGCACGTGAGCGTAAAGACGGCCAACGCCAAAGGGATGGTGGCCACGGTCGAGACCGGCTACCGCACCACCGCCGATCAACTGGCTACGCAGACCATCCAGACCACGATCAGCAACTACTACGACGTGCTCGGCAATCTCACCCGGGTGACCACGCCAGGGGCCAACAACAGCGTCCTGAGCAAGAACATGACCTACGACCTCCGCGGTCGGCAGACGGGGCTGGCGGATCCTGACGCTGGCAGCTACACCTACACCTACAACGGCGTAGGGGAGCAAACGAGTCAGACAGACAGTCGAGGTTACGTCACCTACACCAGCTATGACAGTCTGGGTCGCAAGGCAAAACGACGCGAAGGCGATGCAGAGGTGGGGCAGCCGGGCAGCGCGATCGCGGGCGGTGTGCTGACCCAATGGACGTATGACTGCGCCAATGCGCTTGGGCTGTTGTGCAAGGTGACCTACGATGGCGCGGGGGGCAGTGGCAATTTCACCAGCAAGGCCACCACCTATGACCGCTACAGTCGGCCGGTAGGCACCACGACACGGATTGACGGCAAGGACTTCAGCAGCCAGATTGCCTACGACGCACTCGGGCGACCGCGCTACGCCGTCTACCCGCAGGCGACAAGCAGTGTGGCGCCGCTGGCGATTGAGACACGTTACAACGCAGCAGGCTATGCGGATCAGACCAGGCACGCCGTCACGGGGTTTATCTACCAGACGATCACCGCGCGCAACAGCGACGGACAGCTCAATCAGGCTAGCCTCGCCGGCACCCTGCTGACGCAGGGCAACAGCT
>JABLTH010016638.1_pt1 | contig 31948 bp, 27 predicted proteins | sample 7875711 | NCBI WGS metagenome assembly JABLTH01 (sample SAMN14941262, study PRJNA633318) | bioreactor metagenome | isolation source: bioreactor | place: China | collected 2019-03-05 | reverse complement strand
CGCCGGGGCGGCGGGCTGCGGCGCCGGCGCGCGGAGCGAGGCCGCCGGCCGTTCGCGGCCTCCGGCCGGCTCGCGGAGGCTGCGAACCACGCTCTTCGAGATCGTCGAGAGCACCTGGAGCACGCCCGAGCCGTCCGTCGCGACGGTCTCGAAACGGGGCGCGTCGCCGTGGCCGAGCTTGCGGGCGAGGTCCTCGACGCCGGCCGCGCCCGCCCCGTCGCAGCGGTTCATCTGGATCACCAGCGGGACGTCGTCGAGCGAGCGCCCGTAATCGGCGAGCGAGCGGCGCAGCTCCGCGAAGCTCTCGAGGCTCGCGCCGATCCGGTCGGGCCGCGCGTCGGCGACGAACACGACGCCGTCCGCGCGGTCGAGGAGCTGCTTGCGCGTGGGCGCGTGCTCGGCGGCCCCGGGAACTGCGACGATCTCGATCCGCGTGTCGACGCCCCCGACCTCGCCCAGCTTGATCGGCAGCACCTCGTAACACATCGCGGGGTCGATCCGGGTCGGGACCTCGCGCAGCTCGCCGCGATGGTCCGGCCTCAGCTTTGCGAAGACGCGTCGCAGTGTCGTCGAGACTCCCGCCTGCTCGGGCCCCCAGTACACGATGCGGGCGTTCACCGCCGTCCGGGCTCCGTGCGCCATCAGATCTTCCCCTTCTTGCTCAGCAGCCGCCGCGCGTGCGTCGAGATCGCCGAGGGTACGTCCCGGCTCTTCATCAGGCCGAGCAGGTCCTTGTCCTGCAGGTAGTTCACGAACCGCATGGCGACCGGCTGGGGACACTTCGGATTCCCGGCGAGCGCCAGCTTGATCGGGTAGCTCTTCGTCCATTCCTGGTTCGCGGAGACGAGGCGCAGCACCTCGTCGCTCACGTTGCGCGATTTCGCGAAGGCGAGGACTTCCTGCTCGGTGAGCTTCGGGCTTCGAACCACGGCCGACGCGACGATCTTGTTCGTGTCCCGGATCAGCAGCGCGCGGGCCTCCTTGTTGCCGGCGCGCGCGAGCTTGATCTTCTGGAAGACGGACAGCGTCTGGATGATCGCGTACAGGCTTCCGCGCGCGGCCTCGTCGGGCTCGGCGCCTTCCTCGACGAGCCCGGGAGCGAACTCGGAGACATCGTCGCCCAGGATGGCGCGAAGCGCAGCCTCGGCCTCGGCGTCGCTGATCGGCACCGCGGGCACCGGGCCGTCGCCGGCCGTCTCGTCCGGCGCCTCCGACGCCGGACGGGCGAGGCCGAGGAACGAGAGGATCCGGTCGATCACCGAGCGCCCGGTGAGCGGATTCGCGCCGAGGCTCTCGACGATCGCAGGGCAGCGCAGCATCCGCTGCTGGTTGTTCGAGATGATGTCGACGATGCGCTTGTGCGGAAGGGTCGCGAGGAATGCGATCGTCTCGTCGCTCGCGGCCGCGTTGAGCGCCAGCTTCTCCATCATCCCGGCATCGTTCTGGTGCGCCTGCGCGAGGTGCGCGAGCAGGGCGGGGTGCGCGGGCCCGGAGAGCACGGCGCCCGCGACCTGTGCCGGGAGCGCCGCGAGGCTCTCGCCCGCGCGCTGGCGGACGGCGTCGTCGGGGTCGTGCAGCAGCGCGAACAGCACGGTCGCGAGCTCGGCGGGAGGAAGGGGCAGGGCGCCGCGCGCGGCCATCCTCCGCGCCTCGACCGGCGCGTCGCGGCGCACGTAGCGCTCGGCCTCGGGCGAGAGGACGAGCTCGATCGCCGGACCTGCGCTGCTCATGGCGTCCTGCGCGTCAGGACGACGCTCCCTGCGTGGCCTTGAACTGCGCCACGAGCTTCTCGCGCTGCGCGGCGGGCACCTCGTCGTAGTGCGAGAACTCCATGTGGAAGCTTCCCTTGCCGGCCGTCAGGCTCGTGAGCACGCTCGCGTACTCGAGCATCTCGGCCATCGGCACCTGGGCCTCGATCACCTGCGTCTGCCCCCGCGCCTCGCTGGCCTGGACGCGCCCGCGGCGGCTCGAGAGGTCGCCCATGATGTCTCCGACTCGAGCGTCGGGCGCCTGGATCTCGACGTGCATGATCGGCTCGAGGAGCGTCGGCCGGGCCTGCTCGAACGCGGCCTTGAAGCCGTACGAGCCCGCGAGCTTGAACGCCATCTCGTTCGAGTCGACGGGGTGGTGCTTGCCGTCGATGCAGCGAACGCGAACGTCGACGACGGGGTTGCCGGTGAGCGCGCCGTGCTGGAGCGCTTCCTGCACGCCCTTCTCGACCGCGGGAATGAGGTTGCGCGGGATCGCGCCGCCGACGATCTCGTCGACGAACTGGAACCCCGTGCCGCGGGGCAGCGGCTCGATCGTCACGTACGCGACGGCGTACATCCCCTTGCCGCCGGTCTGCTTCTTGAGCTTGCCTTCGACGTTCTCGACCTTGCGCGTGACCGTCTCGCGGTAGGGGACCTTCGGCGTCTTGAGCTCGACGTCGACCTCGAACATGCGGCGCAGCTTCTGGACCGCGGTGCGGATGTGCAGCTCGCCCATCCCGGTGAGCAGGAACTCGCCCGTCGACGGGTCGCGGCCGAGGTGGAGCGTGGGGTCCTCTTCGACGAGGCGGCCGAGCGACGTGTGGACCTTGTCCTCGTCCGCCTTGGCGCGGGCCTGGATGGCGTACGAGATGACGCCCTTGGGGATCGCGAGCTCGTGCAGGTGGACTCCGCCCTTTTCGGCCGTGAGCACGTTTCCGGTATGGACGTCCTTGAGCTTCGCCACGGCGATCACGTCGCCGGGCTCCGCCTCCGGCACCTCGACGTGCTCGCCGCCGCGCAGGACGAAGAGCTTGCCGACTCGCTCGCGCGATCCGGTCGTCGCGTCGAGCACCGTCATGTCCGGGCGCGCCGTTCCGGAGACGATGCGCAGCACGGAGAGGGTCCCCGCGTAGCGGTCGATCACGGTCTTGAGGACGACGGCGGCGAAGGGGCCGGCCGGGTCGGCCTCGACCGGGTGCGACTTGCCGTCGGCGACGTCCTCGGCCGGCCAGGGGGCGCGGTCGACCGGTGACGGCAGGAGCTCGACGGCGGACCGGAGCAGGAGCCCGACGCCCGCGAGCGAGAGCGCCGAGCCGCACAGCACCGGAAGGATCTGGTGCTCGCGCACGCCCTTGGCGAGCGCGCGGCGGATCTCCTCGTCGGTCAGCTCGCCCGCTTCGAGATACTTCTCGAGCAGCGCGTCGTCGCACTCGGCAACCGACTCGACGAGCCGCCCGCGCTCGGTGGCGGCGGCCTCGGCGAGCTCGGGCGGAACGTCCGCCTCGGCCGGTCCGATGTGCGCCTTCATCGCGAGCAGGTCGACGACGCCGCGCAGTGCCGTCTCGGATCCGATCGGGAGGCAGAGCAGGACCGGCTTCGCGCCGAGCTTTCGCAGCGACTCGACGGCGCCTCCGAAGTCGGCGCGTTCGCGGTCGAGGCCGTTCACGAAGGCGATCGACGGGATTCCGGCCGCGCCGACCGTCCGCCACATCCGCTCGGTTCCGACCTTGGCGCCGTCGACGGCGGAGACGACCAGGACGGCGCCGTCGAGCGCGGGCACCGTGATCTCGGCGTCGGGGATGAAGTTCGGATCGCCGGGGGTGTCGACGAGCGTGAGGTGGTTGCCGCTCCAGTCGAACGCGTAGACCGACGACGTGAGCGTGTGGTGACGCTCCTTCTCCTCTGGCAGGTACGACAGGTGCGACGTTCCCTGGTCGACGCGGCCGAGGGTCTGGATCGCGCCGGCGCGGTGAAGCAGCGCCTCGCCGAGCGAAGTCTTGCCGTCGCCGGCGTGGCCGATGAGGGCGAAGTTGCGCGTGTCGCGGACGGGGACGTCCTTCATGCCTGCTTCTCCTTTCGCGGCGCCTCGGCGCGCTCGAAGCGGTTCTTCTCGAAGAGGATGCGGAGGCCTTCGAGCGTGAGGAAGGGCTCGACACGCTCGATCGTCGCGGTCTCGCTCGCGACGCGCGAGGCGAGGCCGCCGGTCGCGATCACGCGCGCCTCGCCGCCGAGCTCGGCGCGGATCCGCCCGACCATCGCGTCGACCATGCCGGCGTAGCCGAAGAGGAGCCCCGACTGGAGCGCGCCCGTCGTCGTCTTGCCGATCGCCGAGCGCGGTCGTGCGAGCTCGACGCGGTGGAGCAGGGCGGTGCGCTGGAACAGCGCGTCCATCGCGATCTGGATTCCGGGGAAGATCGCTCCGCCGAGATACTCTCCCTGCGCCGAGACGCAGTCGAAGGTCGTGGCCGTGCCGAAATCGACGGCGATCACCGGCCCGCCGAGCATCTCGTACGCCGCAACCGAGTTGACGATGCGGTCGGCGCCCACCTCGCGCGGGTTCTCGTAGCGAACGGGCATGCCCGTACGGATGCCCGGCCCGACGACCAGCGGATCGCGATCGAAGAGCTTCTCGCACACCCGCTCCCAGATCGGGAGCAGCGGCGGGACGACGCTCGAGAGGATGCCGTCGGAAATCTCGGTGACGCTGCGTCCGCTCTGCTCGAACAGCGCGCGCAAAGTGATCGTGACCTCGTCGGAAGTCTGCTCGCGGCGCGTCGTGATGCGCCAGTGATGCGCGAGCGAACCCGCGGCCCCGTCCTCGGGGTAATCGAACAGGCCGAGCGTCACGTTGGTGTTCCCGACGTCGATCGCGAGCAGCACGGTGCGGGTCACGCGGCGTCCTCCCGTTCCTTCACGACCGTCACGTCACCCGCGACGACGCGGCGCCGAAGCCCGCCCGCGTCGTCGAGCAGGAGCGCACCGTCGGCGTCGATCCCGGCGCAGCGGCCTCCGGTCTCGGCCCCGTCGAGGTCGCGGACCCGGATCGGCCGCCCGGCCATCCGGAACCTCGACTCGAAGCGCGGGCGGATCGCGGCGAAGCCGCCGGCGGCGTGCGTGTCGAGCACCTCCTCGAGCGCATGATAGAGGCGCCGGGCGAACGCCACCCGGTCGACGCGGCGTCCGGTGTGCGACGAGACGCTGGTGGCGAGCGCGCGGAACTCCTCCGGCAGCGATTCGCGCGGCACGTTCAGATTGACGCCGATGCCGAGCACGAGGAAGGCGACGCGCGTGGCCTCTGCGCCGAGCTCCATGAGGATGCCCGAGGTCTTGCGGCCGCCGAGCAGGACGTCGTTCGGCCACTTGATCTCGACGTCGGCCGGATCGGTGACTTCGGCCTCGACGGCCTCGGCGACCGCGATGGCCGCCGCCTGGATGAGCGTCGGCGCTTCGGCGGTGTCGAGGCGCGGGCGGAGCACGATCGAGGTGTAGAGGTTGACGTACGGAGGCGAGAAGAAGCTGCGGCCGAGGCGCCCGCGGCCGGCGGTCTGTCCCTCGGCGACGACGGTGGCGCCGTGCGGCGCGCCTGCGCGCGCCATCTCGATCGCGACGCGGTTCGTGGAGTCGGTCTCCTCCAGGTGGCGAAAGTCGCGCGCGAGCCAGCGGGTCGAGAGGCCGTGCTGCACCTGCTCGGGGTGCAGGCGGTCCGGCAACGCGACCAGCCGGTAGCCTCCGCCGGGCTCGCCCTCGATTCCGTAGCCGCGGGAGCGCAGCGACTCGACGTGCTTCCACACCTGCGCGCGCGAGACGCCGAGGTCTTCGGAGAGGAGCGCGCCCGATAGGCCGGCGGAGCCCGCGCTGCGGAGCCGCTGCAGCACCCGCGCGGCCCCTTCGCTCACGGCCGGGCGCCCCCGGCGGCGAGCTCCATCGCGACGTCGGCGGCCGGCGCGGAGTGCGTGAGCGCGCCGACGGAGATGCGGTGGACGCCCGTCTCGGCGACGGTGCGGGCGTTCTCGATCGTGATGCCGCCCGAGGCCTCGAGGAGCGCGCGCCCGGCGACGCGCGCGACGATGCGCCGCAGCTCGTCGGGACTGCGGTTGTCGAGCAGCAGCGAGTCGGCGCCGGCCTCGATCGCGGCGAGCGCATCGGCCTCCGACTCGACCTCGACCTGCACGCGCAGATTCGCCCGCGCGCCGGCGAGCGCAGCCTCGACGGCGAGGGTCGTTCCGCCGGCCGCCGCGACGTGGTTGTCCTTGAGCAGGATGCCGTCGTACAGGCCGATGCGGTGGTTCGCGGCGCCGCCGACGGCGGCGGCGTACTTGTCGAGGCAGCGCCAGCCGGGCAGGGTCTTGCGCGTATCGGCGAGCGTGCAGCCCGTGCCGGCGATGGCGTCGGCGAAGCGCCGCGTGTACGTCGCGACGCCGCACATCCGGCCGAGGAAGTTGAGCGCGGTGCGCTCCGCCGCGAGCAGGCTTCGCAGCGAGCCGAAGACCTTCGCGAGCGGCTCGCCCGCAGTGAGCCGCTCTCCGTCGCGCGACTCCGCGGCGAAGGTGACGCCGGCGTCGACGGCCTCGAAGGCCGCCGCGGCCAGCGCGAGCCCGCAGACGACGAGCGGCGCGCGCGCTTCGATCACCGCTTCGCCGTCCTGCCCCTCGCCGACGACGAGAGGTGTCGTCGCGTCGCCGGGGCCGAGGTCCTCGGCCAGCGCCAGCTCGAGGAGCGGCCGCCAGGTGTGCGGCGGCGGGAAGGCCGGCGCACCGCTCATGCGCGTTCGCCCCCGAGCCCTCGCAGCCGGTCGAGGCGGCTCCGAAGCTCGTCGCGCTCGGCGCCGAGGCGCGTGAGCTTGTCTCGTTCGGCGGCCACCACCTCGGCCTTCGCACGCTCCACGAAGCGTGGATTATCGAGCTTCTGGCCGACGAACGCGAGATCCTTCTCGAGAGTTTCGAGGGCCTTTTCGAGGCGCCGGCTCTCGTCGGCGAGGAAGCCCGGATCCCCGATCTCGACGGCGACCCGGTGCCCGGCGGCCAGCGTGACCGCCGAGTCCGGCGCGGGCTCGGCGTCGCTGAAGCGGACCTCGCGGGCGCGCGTGAGCGTTCGCAGCGCCGCCTCGTGCGCGCGGAGGGGCGCCTGCACGGCGAGCGGCAGACCGACACGCACCTCCATCGACGGCGGGAGCCCGAGCTCGCCGCGGACCTGCCGCACGCGGGTCACGACCTCGAGCAGCAGGTCCATCGTGGCCTGTTCGGCGGCGGCGAGCGGCGGCGCCGGAGCGGGGTAGCCGTGCTGGGCGAGCAGGCGGCCGTCCCGGCCGGGCAGCGCCTGGAAGATCTCTTCGGTCACGAAGGGCATGATCGGGTGCAGCGCCACGAGCGCGCCCTCCAGCACCTCGACGAGCGTACGCTGCGTCGCCCGGCGGACGGCGGCATCGGCGGACTGCAGCGCGGGCTTCGCGAGCTCGATGTACCAGTCGCACAGCTCGCCCCAGACGAACTGGTAGAGCGCGCTCGCGGCGTCGTTGAAGCGGTAGCCCTCGAGCGCGACGTGCGCGTCGTGGAGCGCCGCCGCGAGCCGCGCCCGGATCCAGCGGTCGTAGAGCCCCTCCGGCCCGGCCGTCTGCGCCGGGTCGAAGTCGCCGAGGTTCATCTGCGCGAAGCGCGCCGCGTTCCAGAGCTTGGTCACGAAGGCACGGCCGCCCTCGACGCTCTGCTCGCTGAAGCGGATGTCGCGTCCCTGTGCGGCGAGCGATACGAGCGTCCAGCGCATCGCGTCGGCGCCGTAGACCGCCATCACGTCCATCGGGTCGGTTCCGATCGACTTCGACTTCGACATCTTGCGTCCCTTCTCGTCGCGGACGAGCGGGTGGATGTAGACGTCGCGGAACGGAACGTCGCCCATGAAGTGGAGCCCCATCATGATCATGCGGGCCACCCAGAAGAAGATGATGTCGAAGGCGGTCGAGAGCACCGACGTCGGGTAGTAGCGCGCGAGGTCTTTCGTCTCGTCGGGCCAGCCGAGCGTCGAGAACGGCCACAGCGCGCTCGAGAACCACGTGTCGAGAACGTCGCTCTCCTGCGAGATCTCGCTCGATCCGCAGTGCGCGCAGCGCTCCGGATAGTCGGTCGTGACGGTCCAGCCGCCGCACGCAGCGCACTTCCACGCCGGAATCCGGTGCCCCCACCAGAGCTGCCGCGAGATCGCCCAGTCGCGGATGTTCTCCATCCAGTGGAAGTACGTGCTCTCCCAGCTCTTCGGAAAGAAGCGGACGCGGCCGTCGCGGACGGCGGCGATCGCCGGCGCGGCGAGCGGCTGCATGCGCATGAACCACTGCTCGGAGAGGAGCGGCTGCACGAGCGTCTCGCACCGGTCGCAGTGCGGGACCTCGTGCGCATGCTCCTTCTTTCCCGCGAGCAGGCCCTGCGCCTCGAGGTCAGCGACCACGCGCCGCCGCGCCTCCTCGACCGAGAGCCCGCGGTACGGGCCCGCGTTGTCGTTGAGCGTCGCGTCGGGATGGAGGATATTGACCGACGGAAGCCCGAGCCTGCGCCCGCACTCGAAGTCGTTCGGATCGTGCGCGGGCGTCACCTTCACGGCGCCGGTGCCGAAATCGCGGTCGACGAACGCGTCGGCGACGACCGGGATCTCGCGGCCGAGAAGCGGCAGGCGGACGTGGCGGCCGACGAAGCGGCTCCAGCGTTCGTCCTCCGGATGGACGGCGACGGCCGTGTCGCCGAGCAGCGTCTCGGGCCGCGTCGTCTCGACCTCGATCGCGCCGCTCCCGTCCGTCAGGGCGTAGCGAATGCGGTAGAGGCGCCCCGCGACGGGGCGGTAGGGGCTCTCGAGATCGGAGAGCACGGTGCTGCAACGCGGGCACCACGAGACCAGGTACTCCGAGCGGTAGATGAGCCCCTCGTGATAGAGCCGGACGAAGACCTCGCGCACGGCCCGCGACAGGCCCGGGTCCATCGTGAACCGCTCACGGCTCCAGTCGCACGACGCGCCCAGCGACTGGAGCTGCAGCACGATGCGGGCGCCGTACTGCGCCTTCCACTCCCAGACGCGATCGACGAACGCCTCGCGTCCGAGGTCGTGCCGCGTCTTGCCCTGCTTCTTGAGCTCGCGCTCGACGACCACCTGCGTCGAGATCCCGGCGTGATCGGTTCCGGGGAGCCAGAGCACGTTGCGTCCGCGAAGGCGTTCATGGCGCGCGAGGAGGTCCTGGAGCGTGCCGTTGAGGGCGTGGCCGAGGTGGAGCGAGCCCGTCACGTTGGGCGGCGGGATCACGATCGAGAACGCCGGCCTGGGGTCGTCCGGATCGGCGCGGAATACGCCGCGGGCGAGCCATTCCCGCGTCCAGCGGGCCTCCGCGGGTCCTGGATCGAAGCGCTTCGGCAGCGACGGAGGCGCGAGGTCGGGCACGCCGCGAGTCTACGGCCCGCCGCGCGCCGAGGCCAGCTTCGGAGGCTACGCGTCCTCGCCTTCGCCCTTCATGCGACGGATCTCTTCGCGCACGAGCTGCTCCGCCATCTGCGGGATCACCTCCCATGCGATGCGTTCGATGCGTTCGAGGGCCTGTCGCACGATCGTGTCGCTGAGATCGGCGAATGCCTCCCACGCGACCTTCTCGAGCGTGTCGTGGAGCCGCTCGCGCAGCGCGGGCGAGAGGTCGACCGCGAGCCCGGTGCCCGCGTCCGAGGGACGCGCCGCGGCGCCGGCAGGCGCCGGCTCCGCGACGGCGACCGTGCGCCCGGCCGCAGACTCGCCGCGCGTCGCCGCGAGCGGGTCGTCGAGGTCCGAGAACGAAAGGTCGTAGTCGCCGGCGACGCTCGGATCGAGGCCGCGATCCGCCGCAGCATCGTCCTCGCCGAACGCGCTCGCGGGCGGGGCCGGGATCGGCGCGCTCGGCTCCGCGACGCTCGTGAACGGCGGCTCGTCGAAGCCGAGATCGAAGTCGTCTTCGGGAGGCAGCCCGGCCGGCTCCGGAGCGACGGCGCGCGGCGAGAGCAGGTCGCTGTCGGTCGCCGGCGTGAAGAGCGGAGTTCCTCGGAAGCTCTCCTCGCCGACCTCGAAGATCTCGGCGGCCGGCGTGCCGAGCCCGGTCGGCGCGAGCAGATCGTCCGCCTCCTCCTCGGCGACCGCCGCGAGCTCGAGCTCGCTCGCCTCCGGGGAGTCGATGTCGAAGGCCGCGATGGCTTCGTCGTCGGCCTCGTCTTCGAAGACGGGAGCGGCCAGCGCGGCGTCGTTCGGCGACGGCGGGGACGGCTCGGAGGGTTCGAACGCCGCAGCAGCGCGCTCGCTGCGCGCCATCATCTCGCGCACCTGCGCGACGAGCGCCTGCGCCTCGAAGGGCTTGGTGACGTGGCCGTCGGCGCCGGCTCGCCGCGCGCGCTCCTGATCGAACGCCTCGAACGTCCCCGTGAGCAGCAGCACCGGGACGTGTCGCAGCGAGGGATCGCTCTTGATCGCTTCGCAGACCTCGTAGCCGTTGCGGCCGGGCATCACGACGTCGGCGAGCACGAGGTCCGGGCGCAGCTCGCGCGCTCGCGCGACCGCGTCGTCTCCGTTGCTCACCGTGACGAGGACGACGTCCTCGCTGGCGAAGCTCAGGCCGACGACCTTCTGGATCGTGACGCTGTCGTCGGCGAGAAGCAGGGTCTTGGGCATGGATCCCCCGGGTGGCGGCGCGTTCGCGGCTCGGGCCGAGCGGCCTCGCCTCGAACCGTCTCATCGTCTGTCGGACGAAGGGGATTGAATCCTTTTTGCGCGTCGGAGTCGAGCCGGATCCCTCGCCGGGGGGGGTACCTTCAAGTGCGCACCGCTGGCCTCCGAGAAGACGGGCGGGGACTCGCCCGCGCGGGGCGGCGGTCCGGAGACATCCCGCAATGAAGCTGCGTGCGGCCGCCCGGAGCGACGTGGGCCACCGGCGGCGGACCAACGAGGACCGCTACGGCGAGGATCTCCCGCACGGCCTGTTCCTGGTCGCCGACGGCATGGGCGGCCACACCGCGGGGCAGATCGCGAGCGCGATTGCGATCGAGGCGGTCCTCGAGGCCGTCCGCTCGTGCGGCGACGCGGGGAGCCTCACCGAGCGGCTGCGCGGAGCGGTCGGCCACGCGAACGCGCGGATCTTGCGGACGACCGCCGTTCGCCCCGAGCTCTCCGGGATGGGAACGACGCTCGTCGCGCTGCTCGTCCGGGGCGATCGCGCCGCCGTCGCGCACGTGGGCGACAGCCGCGTCTACCGCGTGCGCGCGAGCCGCATCCGCCAGCTCACCGACGATCACTCGCTGGTCGGAGAGCTGCAGCGGCGGGGCGAGATCAGCGCCGCCGCCGCGCGCGAGCACCCGCACCGTCACGTGCTCACGCGTGCGCTCGGAGTGAAGGCGGAGGCCGAGCCCGACCTGGGCGAGCTGACGGCCGAGCCGGGCGACGTCTTCGTGCTGTGCAGCGACGGGCTCACGCAGCACGTACGGGACGAGGAGATCGCGAAGGCGGTCGGCGCCGGCGAGGACGTCGCCGAGACCTGCGAGCGCCTCGTCGCCCTCGCGAACGCTCGCGGCGGCGAGGACAACGTCACGGTGCTCGTGGTCGCCTGCTCGGCGTAGCCTGCGCCGCCGGCCGGGTCAGCGCTCCGTGAGGCCCTTCAGCTTCGCGCGCAGCCGAAGCATCGCCTTGGTGTGGATCTGGCAGACGCGCGACTCGGTGATGCCGAGGATGTTTCCGATCTCCTTCATGTTGAGGTCGTCGTAGTAGTAGAACGAAACGACGAGGCGCTCCTTCTCGGGGAGCGTCGAGATCGTGTCCGCGATGACGTTGCGCTGCTCGGCGAGCCGCAGCGACGCGAAGGGGTTCTCTGCGTGGACGTCTTCGACGATGTCCGCGTAGGTTCCGGTCCGCTCGCCATCCTGCCCGCCGCCGCGGACCTCCTCGAGGTTCACGAGCGAGATGCCGCGGACCTGGTTCATGAGCTCGTGGAACTTCTCGATCTGGAGCCCGAGCGAGTCGGCCACCTCCTCGTCGCTCGCAGAACGGCCGAGGCGCTGCTCGACCTCGCCGTACGCGCGCTCGAGCCGCCGGCTCTTCTGCCGCACGCTGCGCGGCACCCAGTCGAGCGACCGGAGCTGGTCGAGGATCGCGCCCTTGATCCGGAACTCGGCGTAGGTCTTGAACTTGCAGTTCTTGTCGGGATCGTACTTGTCGATCGCGTCGATGAGGCCGATCACGCCCGTGTTGTGCAGGTCGTCGAGATCGATGTGCGAAGGCAGGCGAACCGCGATGCGGTTCACGATGTATCGGATCAGCGGACCGTGCTCGATGACGATCTGTTCCTTGAGCGAGGCAGGAATCTCGGCATTCGTCTCTTTGAACTCGCGGAGCATCGCCTCCATGCGGATCGTCTCCCCCTGGTGTTCGGCAGTGCGTCCGGGCCGGCCGGGCTTCCTGCGGCGCGGCTGCGGACGTGCTGCCGGAAGAAGCACGGGCCATGCCAAGCAGGATCTGCGAAGCGCCGGCGGGCGCGGCCGCGCCCGACCGGGCGCAGGGGGACCGGCGTAACCCCGTAGTGCGTCGGCGCTTTCGCGGGGCTGCGCGAGGGGCCGCCGTGCAGCGGCGTGCGGGGCCGCCGTGCAGCCGCGCGTTGCGGCAGGTGGGCGGGGGAGGCAGAAGCGTCAGCGAACCGACGGCCCGGGCGGCGCGGGGTTACGAAACCGTCACCCGAGGTTCATCTTCTTCATCTTCTCGAGCAGGGTCGTGCGGTTGAGGCCGAGGAGCTGCGCCGCGCGGTTCTTGTTGCCGTGCGTCCGATCGAGCGCCTGGACGATGAGGTCGCGCTGGATCCGCTCGATCACGTCGTTGAACGCGATGCCCTGGTCCGAGACCCTCGGCGCGCCGACCGGGACCGGCTCCTTCGGCCCGCGGAGCTGCGGCGGGAGGTCCTCGACGCGAATCTCCCGCTCGCCGCACAGCACGCACATCTGCTCGACGACGTTCTCGAGCTGCCGCACGTTCCCGGGCCACTCGTGAGCGCAGAGCAGACGCAGCGCGTCGGGAGAGATCGACTCGACGTGTCGCCCCTTCTCGCGCCGCATCACCTCGAGAAAGTGCTGGACGAGGAGCGGGATGTCCTCGCGCCGCTCCCGCAGCGCCGGCATCTCGATCGGGATCACGTTGAGCCGGTAGAACAGGTCCTCACGGAAGCGCTTCTCACGAATCGCCTGCTCGAGATCCTGATTGGTCGCGGCGAGAACGCGGACGTTCACGCGGACGGTACGTGACGACCCGACCGGCTCGAACGTGCGATCCTGGAGCACGCGAAGGAGCTTCACCTGGAGGGTGGGGCTCATGTCGCCGATCTCGTCGAGGAAGATCGTCCCGCCGTTCGCGACCGAGAACCGGCCCTCGCGGTGCGCGACCGCGTTGGTGAACGCGCCCTTCACGTGCCCGAAGAGCTCGGATTCGAGGAGCTCCTCGGGGATCGCGCCGCAGTTGACCGTGACGAACATCCGCTCCGCGCGCCGGCTGTTGAAGTGGAGCGCGCGGGCGATCAGCTCCTTGCCGGTCCCGCTCTCGCCGGTGATCAGGACCGTGCTGTCGGTGTCGGCGACCTTCTCGACCTGCTCGAGCACCTGCTGCAGGGCGGCGCTGTGGCCGACGATGTTGTCGAAGCAGTAGCGCGATCGGAGCTGGCTCTGGAGCAGACGGTTCTCGGCCTTGAGCCGGCCGTGCTCGATCGCCTGCTCGACGAGCCGCCGCACGACGTCGAGATTCGCCTGATCGAAAGGCTTCTCGAGGTACCAGAAGGCGCCGGCGCGCAGTGCATCGACCGAGTGCTCGGGGCTTCCGTAGCCGGTGATCACGATGCAGGGCAGATCGGGCTCGAGGTCGTGAATCTGGCGCACGAGCTCGAGCCCGGAGAGTCCGGGCATGCGCACGTCCGCGAGAACCAGGTCGACCGTCTGCGAGGAGACGGCGGCGAGGGCCTCGCTGGCGTCTCGCGCCGTCGTGACGACGTGGCCGACGCGCGAGAGGATTCGTTCGAGAGCCCTGCGATAGAGCTCCTCGTCGTCGACCACGAGAACGTGCGATTTGCGCAGAATGACCTCCGCCGCTCGGCGAAGGGGGGCAGCGGCAGTGTATCGGCACGTGCCCGGGCTTCAAGACGTCCGCTCCGGACGCGGGCGTCCCGATGGCTCCGAGACCGCAGACGGCGCGCGGTCGGCGCGCCCGCGCACCGGGTCCGCGCGCCCGGTGTCCGCGGACCGAGGCCGGTTCGGTCGCGAGCGCCCGCCACGGACTCGGTCACGCACGCGCTGCGCCGCGGGTCTGGTGCGAGACCGCTCTTCGGGTAGATTCCGCCGAATCCCGCAGCGGGTGGTGCGTGATGGGGCTCCCGCGTTGACTCTGCCGTCACTCGTCGTTCGCATCCTGGTCGTCCTCCCGACGCTGCGGGAGGCCGCGGGCGATCTGCTCGGCATCGTGCCCGCGCTTCGCCGCCTCGGCGCGGACGCGCGGATCGAAGTGGTCGCGAGCGCCGCGGCGTGCCTCGCCCGCGTGCGGCAGGACGACGTCGATCTCGTGGTCGTCGACGCACGGCTCGGCGGCGAGTGCGCGGCGCTGCTCGAGGCGCTGCGTGGGGGCGCCGCGCCTGCCGTGGTCGTCCTGCCGGACCCGAGCGCCGCGCCGGCGCTCGAAGCGCATCGCCACGGCGCGGCCGAGTGCGTGGCCGCCGGCCCCGATCTCGCCGACGTGCTGCCGGGCGTCGCCCTCGAGCAGATCCGGCGCGCGCGCGCGGCTCGTGAGCGCGGCGTCGCCGAGCAGCGGCTCGAGCGGCTCGAGCGGCTCAACGACGCGATCGTTCGCACGATCCCTGCGGCGCTCGCGGTGCTCGACGGCGGCCGGCGGCTCCTGGCCGTGAACCCCGAGTTCGTCCGGAGCTTCGGCATCGCGGCGGAGCACGCCGCGGGGCGGGCGCTCGAGGACGCTCTGCCGCACGACCTGCTCGAGACCGGAGGCATCGCCGAGCTGCTCTCGCACGCCGCGGCCGGCAGCGCCGCTGCGCCGCGCGTCGGCCGAACGGTCGGGGCCAGCGGCGCGGCGCGCGCCTTCGACCTCCGCGCGACGCGGCTCGACGACGAGGGGCGCGTGCTGCTCGTCCTGTCCGACGTCAGCGACCGCGAGCGGCTCGCGCGGCGCATCGCCGAGCTCCAGCACTACAACGAAAACATCATCCAGAACATGAACAGCGCGCTCCTCGTCGTCGATTCCGACGGCGCGATCGCGTTCGCGAACCCCACGGCCGAGCGCATCCTCGGCGCGCAGTCGCTTCCCGGCCGCAGGATCTGGGACTGGTTCCCGACGACGCCCCGCGAGCGCGTCCTGATCGCGCGCACGCTCGCGCAGGGAGCGCGCTTCCGGGGCGCCGAGACGGTGATCACGCTGCGCGACGGCACGCTCGTCCCGATCGGGATCTCGTGCGCGCCGCTCGCCGGCGCCGACGGACGGAGCCTCGGGGCGGTCGCGATCTTCCAGGATCTGTCCGAGATCAAGGGCCTGCAGCGGCAGGCGCTCCAGAACGAGAAGCTCGCGTCGATCGGTCAGCTCGCGGCCGGCGTCGCCCACGAGATCAACAACCCGATGGGCTTCATCCACGCGAACCTGATGCAGATGGCCGAGTACCTCACCGATCTGCGAAGGCTCTGGGAGCGCGTCCTCGCGCTGCAGGAAGCCGTCCGGAGCGCGGATCCGGAGGCGATCCGGCGCCACTCGAGCGCGCTCGACGCTCTCGCCGAGGAGGTCGACGCGGCCTTCGTCCTGGCGGACTTCGCGAAGGCGGTGCGCGAATCGCAGGAAGGCTCCGAGCGCATCCGGCACATCGTGCAGGACCTGCGCGACTTCTCGCGGCACGACACCGGAGAGCAGGCGCTCGCCGACGTGAACGAATGCCTCGACTCCACGGCGAACATCGTGTGGACGATGATGAAGCACTCGGTCGTGCTCAAGCGCGACTACCGGGAGCTTCCGCGGCTGCGCTGCTATCCGATGCAGCTCAAGCAGGTGTTCATGAACCTGCTGATGAACGCGTACCAGGCGATCGCGGAGCAGGTCGGCCGGTCCGGAGAGACGGGCGAGATCCGGCTCGCGACGCGGCGGCGCGCGGACGGCCTCGTCGTCGAAGTGAGCGACACCGGCGTCGGAATCGCGTCCGAGAACCTCGGCCGCATCTTCGATCCGTTCTTCACGACGAAGGAGGTGGGAGTCGGGACCGGCCTCGGCCTGTCGACCTCCTTCGGCATCGTGCAGCGCCACGGAGGGACGATCCGGGTTCGAAGCGAGCCGGGCGAGGGGTCGACGTTCGAGGTCTTCCTTCCCTTCGAGCGCGAGGAGGCTCCGGCGGCCGAGGCGGGAGCGTGAGCTCGGTCCGGCCGGTGATCCTCGTCGTCGACGACGAGGCGAGGATCCTCACGGCGCTGCGGCGCGTGCTGCGCCGCGAGCCGTACGAGATCCTGACGGCGGAGACGCCCGCCGAGGCGCTCCGGCTGCTCGACTCGCACCGCGTCGACCTCGTCGTCTCCGATCACAAGATGCCGGGGATGAGCGGCCTCGAGCTGCTCGCGCAGGCGGCGCGCAAGCAGCCCGACGCCGGCCGCGTGCTGATCACGGGCTGGACCGAGGAGGTTCCCGAAGGGGACCTCGCTGCGATCGGCGTTCGCGCGCTGCTGCCCAAGCCGTGGGACGACGCCGAGCTCAAGACGACGCTGCGAGACGCGCTCGCGCGCTGAGGTCGCCGCGAGGTCGCGCGCCGCTCGGCTACGCGAGCCGGCTCAGGTACTCGAGGTCCGCCTTCTGCGAGTTCTTCGCGCCGACGGCGAGGACGCGGAAGCGGCGCACCTCGCCCCGCGTGTAGTAGATGCGGCCCTTGCCGGCGAACCCGAGCTCGAAGATCGAGAGGTGCGGCGGGAGGCCGCCGACCTTGCGCCGAACCGCGGCGGTGTCGGGCTCGTCCGAGAGGCGCTTCATCGCCTCCTCGGCCTTGAGCTTCATGTCCGTATCGCGCAGCGCGACGAGGTCGTCGATCGCGCGCTCGTCGATCTCGAGATTCTTGTAGAGCGTGCGCAGCCGCTTGCCGAGCTGGTCGGTCTCTCGCGCGCGGCCTCCGCCGGAGGGCGCCGGGGCGGTGCGCGCCGCGCCCTCGAGCCTCGACTGGAGCGCCCGGATCTCGTCGTCCCGGCGCCCGACGTCGCGAAGCGCTTCCTCGAGCATCTCTTCGAGGCTGCGGCGCTCGGTCTCGAGGTCCGAGCTGCGCGCAGCGGCCTTGCGCAGCGCGGACTCGCGGCGGCCGAGCTCGGCGAGCTTCTCCTGCAGCGACGCGCGCTCGCGCTGGAGCGCCTCGATCGCCTCCGCCTGTCCCTCTTCGATCGGCTCGACCTCGGCGAGGCGCGTGCGGACGGCATCGAGCTCGCGCTCGATCCCCGCGGCGCGCTCGGCCGTCGCGTCGCGCGCCGCGATCGCGGCGGCGAGGCGTTCGGCTTCGCCGCGGGCGAGCGCGCGGTTGTAGCGGAACATCCAGGCGAGCAGCACCGCGGCGTAGACGACGAGCAGGCCGTTCGCGAGCAGCGAGTCCTGCGGGAGCGAGACCGAGACGTCGGCCGTCGCGGGCAGCAGCCGCTGCGCCTCGCGCAGCGCGGCGGCGGCGTCGGCGGTCGGCGGCGGCGGGATCGCATGCCCGCCGAGGTAGAGCGGCGTCACGCCGTCGGCCGCCATCACGAGCACGCTCACGCGAAGGCCCCAGACGCGCACCCAGGCCGAGCTCCTCACGTCGTCGTCGATGCGGCGCTGGATCTGCGCGTAGATCGCGCCCTGCGTCGGGTCGACCCGGATCGCCTCGGCGACGACCGAGCGGAAGTGCCGCCGCAGCAGCAGCTCCGCCGCCCGGACCGAGAAGTAGTCGAGCATCACGAACGCGAAGAACGCGAGGTAGAGGACCCGGAACGACGCGAGCCGGTCGAGCACGCGAGGCGGCCGCGCGCCGCCCGCGGACGGTGCGGACAGGACTTGCGGAAGAGCTTCCCTCACCCCCTTGCAGGATAACGGCAACCCGACGCGGGGCGCACTCCCGGGGGGCGCGCTGCTACCGTCGGCCGCCGTGCGTGTCGTCGACCTCGACCGGGACATGAGCGACGTGATCCCGACCGGGACCACGCGCGACAGCCAGTATCTCTTCGAGCGGATGACCGAGCGAACGCTCGCGCTCGCGCAGCCCGGCCCGGGCCGGCGCATCCTCGACTGCGCGAGCGGCTTCGGCCAGGACGCGCTCGCGCTGGCGGGGCAGGGCGCCTTCGTCGTCGGGGCCGAGCCGTCCGAACGCATGACCGGCTGGGCTCGCCTCGTGAGCGCGAAGGCCGAGGGGCCCGTCCCCGGCTGGGTGCGCGCGTGGTCGCACCGCCTCCCGTTCGCGACCGGAAGCTTCGACGCCGTGCTGTGCAAGGGAGCGATCGATCACTTCGATCGGCCCGCGCGGGCCATCGAGGAGATGGCGCGCGTCGCCCGCCCGCAGGGCCGGGTGATCCTCGCGATCGCGAACTTCGAATCGCTCGCGTGTCGGGCCGCGCGCGCGATCGACGCGGCGCAGGAGGGACTGCTCGGCCGCCGCCTTCCGCGAGGACGCCGCCACTACGACGTCCCGGCCGACCACTTCACCCGCTACGACCTCGGCCTCATGCGCGAGCAGGCGAGCCGCTTCGTGGAGATCGACCACGTCGAAGGGATCTCGCTGCTGTGGGGCCTCCCGGCGTGGACGCGCGCCGTCGAGGGATTGCCGCCGGGAGCCGCCTCGCGGCTGATTCGCGCCGCCGACCGGATCGCCCACCGCGCGCCGCAGCTCGCGGACGTCGTCCTCCTCGCGGGCCGGCCGCGCCGCACGTAGCTCACGCGCTCGGCCGGCTCCGCCTCGCGCGCTCCTCGAGCAGCTCGCGGTAGACCGCGAGCGTGGCCTGCGCAACGCGCGGCCACGAGAACGCCTCGACGACCCGGGTGCGCGCTCGCGTGCCGAGCGCGGCACGCGTCTCGGGCGACGCGAGCAGGTCGAGAATCCCCTTCGCGAGCGCCTCGGGGTCGGCCGCGGGGACGAGGACGCCGCCGCCGCCGATGCCCATCACCTCGGGCAGAGCGCCCGCGGCGGTCGCGACGACCGGGGCGCCGCAGGCCATCGCCTCCGCCGCCGGGAGGCCGAACCCCTCGTACAGCGATGGCACGACGACGAGGCTCGCTCGCGCGTACAGCCGCAGCAGCTCGTCCGTATCGACGCGTCCCGTGATCCGAACGCGGCCTTCGACTCCGAGCTTTCGGGCGCACTCGCGCGCCGGATTCTCGGCCGAGGACTCGTCGACGAGCGTCAGCCGGATTCGCTCCGGGAGGCGCGCGAGCGCGCCCAGCAGCACCGGGACGCCCTTGTTCGGGTCCGACGCGCGGGCCACGCACAGCAGCTCGTCGGTCGCGCGCGGGATCCCGGGAAGCGGGCGAAACAGGTCGGTGTCGAGCCCGTTCCACACCATTCGCAGCCGCTCGGGTCGCACGCGAAAGTCGCGGACGATCTCGGCGCCGCTCCGCGCGGACGAGGTGAGGACGCGGTCGAGCCGGCGCGCGACGAAGGCCTGCATCCCGACGGGATACAGCTCCATCGTTCCGAGAGCCTCGCGGAAGCTCGTGTCGCGCGCGAACGACGCCCGGCGATCGACCGAGAGCGGATGGTGGATCGTCGTCACGACGGGAAGGCCGATCGCCCCGAGCAGGAGCGTGGCCCAGCCGAGCGACTGCACGTCGTGGACGAGGTCGAAGCGCTCGCCGGCGCGGATGCGGGCGAGGAGCGCGCGAACGGAGCGAACGCTGAACGCGAACGGCTCGGGAAGGAATCCGAACCACGTCGCGCCGTACTCCCAGAAGTTGAGCGGCTCGAAGATCCGCAGCGGGTTCGGCCGCGGCAGGATCGCGGCCGGGTCCGGATCGAAGCGCTTGGCCCAGAAGCCCTCGTTCGGGATTCGCGTGAGGCTCGCCGCGAAGGGCATCGAATCGGGAGGCGGCGGGCCTGCGAGCGCGTGCACCGAGTGCCCGAGGCGCGCGAGCTCGCGCGCGAGGAACCAGAGGTAGATGCCCTGGCCGCCGCTGCGCATGTTTCCGCGGTACGCGAGCAGCGCGATGCGAAGCGGGCGGTCGCTCACGCGGGCCGGCAGGCCGCGCGCCGCCCCTTCTCGGCGTAGAGAACGACGCTCTTGGGGCAGACGAAGTCGAGCGCCTTCTCGAGACGGTCGACGATCGGCGACAGCGTCGCGCGGATGAGGAACGTGCGATACGCGCGAACGAGCCGGCTCTCGTCCGCCTTCGGCAGTCCTGCGATCGAGCGAAGCGCCCAGTAGGGCGTGTGGAGCGCGTGCGCGAAGCCGACCCCCGTGGTCGCGAGGCCCGCTTCGGCGAGGCCGCGCGCGAGGACGCGCGGGCTGAAGATGCGGATGTGTCCGCCGGGGCTCTCGAAGTAGTCGTCGCCGAGGCGCAGGTACAGGTGCTCGCTGGTCGCCGTCGGGATCGTCACGGCGACTCGGCCGCCGCGCCTCACGACGCGCGCGAGCTCGCGGGCCGCGCCGCGCCAGTCGTGCACGTGCTCCATCACCTCCGAGCAGATCACGCGGTCGAAGGTCTCGTCACGAAACGGCAGCCGGAAGGCGTCGCCGTGGATCATGACGCCGAACGAGCCGACCTCGCGCGCGCGCGCCCGGAGCGGGCCCGATCCGCGGTCGAGCGAGTCGCGGTCGAGATCGAGGCCGACCACGCGGGCGCCGCGCTCGAGGGCGCCGAAGCAGTGCCGACCTTCTCCGCAGCCCGCGTCGAGGACGAGGTCCCCGGGCCGGACGTCAAGCCGCGCGAGGTCGACGGTGAGAAGCACGGAGCGTCTCCTCGAAGACGTTCACGAGGCGCTCCGCGGCCTCGCTCCAGCGGAACAGGCGCGCCACCCGCGCACGCGCCGCACGGCCCATCCCCGCCGCGCGCTCCGGGTCCGAGAGGACGTCGGCGATCGCAGCCGCGAGCGCGCGGGGGTCGCGCGGCGGGACGAGGCGTCCGGCCTGTCCGTCGGTTCCCACCACCTCGGGAAGCGCGCCGACGGCGTTGGCGATCACCGGGAGGCCGCAGGCCATCGCCTCGCTCGCCGGGAAGCCGAAGCCTTCGAAGAACGAAGGGACCACCGCGGCGCGCGCCGTCGAGTACTGCGCGACGAGCTCGGGCACCGTGAGCATCTGGCGGTGCAGGATCACGCGGCCTTCGAGCCGGTGCCGGCGGATGAAGCGCGGAACGAGGCCGTCGTCGGGGATGCGGCCGTCGACGATCTTGAGCGTCACGTGGGGCGGCAGGTGCGTCATCGCCTCGAGGAGGGTCCCGATTCCCTTCTTGCGGTCCTCGGTTCGGCCCACGAACAGCAGATCCGCCTCGATCTTCTGTCCCGCGACCGGCCGGAACGTCTCGAGGTCGGTGCCGTTGTAGACGACGCGAACGTCCTTCTCCGGGATCGCGAAGTAGCGCTCGATCTCGGCGCGCGACGCTTCGCTCACCGTCACGATCCGCGCGAGGCGCGGCGCGACGACCTGCTGCATGAAGAGCGGGAAGTAGAGCGTGCGCTTCACCTTCTTGCGAAACGACGGGTCGATCGCGAAGTCGGCTTCGCGGTCGATGTGCAACGGGTGATGGATCACCGAGACGACCGGAGTTCCGGCGGCCTGGATTCCGAGCAGCCCCCACGACAGGCACTGGTTGTCGAAGACCACGTCGAAGCGGTGCCGTCGCTGCAGCTCGCGCCAGCGCAGCAGGAGGCGCAGGCCGAAGCTCTGCATTTCGGGGAAGACGCCGATCCGCGAGACGCCGAGCTCCCAGAGGTTGAGCGGCCAGAGCAGCCGCAGCGGCCGCTCGCGCCGCGCCCAGTCCGGGTGCGGAACGCCGAAGACGTTCTCGTTCGGAATCACGTGCAGCGGGATTCCGGGGTCGAGCAGCGGCAGGGGCGGGCCCGCGATCACGTGGACGTCGTGCCCGGCGCGCTTCCACTCGTTCGCGAGATGAGCGGCGTAGATCCCCTGGCCGCCGCAGAACATGTTTCCGCGATAGGTGAGCAGCGCGATCCGCACGGCGCGCGTCCTAGCGGCGGCCGCGGCCGTGCGCGCGGCCCGGGCCGTGGGGCGAGGGCCCGCGCACGCTACGCCTGCTTCTCGGCGCCCGGCTGCGGCGCCGGGCTCGCCGGAGCGGGCTCGACGGCCTCCGGCTCGACGCGGATCGTCGCGATCGTCCAGCCCACCCAGAACGTGAGGCCGAGAACGAAGAAGACGAGCGCGGCGACGGGGATCGCGAGCGCCCAGTAGCTGCCCGACAGGATCCCCAGCAGGAACACGAGGCCGGCGACGACGACACCTGCGCACAGCAGTCCGCCCTGAACGCGCGACGAATCCGTCATGCCTCGCTTCACCTCACCACGGCGCGGCCCCGGAAGGCCGGACGGCGAAGGATCGGCGGCGCGGCTCCGGCTGTCAACCGACGGCGGGGAGCGTCAGAGCCTCACGAGCATGCCGTCGTCGGCCGTCTCGAACGCGAGCCGGCCCCGCCGCGCAGACGTGTCGGTGCCGAGGTGCGTGAGGATCATCCGCCCGCAGTCGAACTCGCCCTTGCGCTCGACCAGCTCTTCGTGGCTGAGGTGGAAGTCGTAGCCGCGTACGAGCTGCGTGCACTCGCAGACGAAGAGCTGGGAGTTGCTGGCGAAGCGCGGCAGGCCCTCGAACCAGCCGGTGTCGCCCGTGTAGACCACGCGCTCCGTCCCGCACCGCACGCCGACGCCGTGCGGGCACGCGTCGGGCTGGTGGCGCGTCGCGAAGGCCGAGACCTGGACGGGTCCCACCTCGCGCTCGCCTTGCGTCACGAGCTCGACGAAGAGCAGCGGATGGTTGCGCTCGGCGTCGACGATGGGGTGACCGAGCGCCGCGGACGCTGCACGAACACGGGCCTCGACGCCCGGCGGACCGGCGATGTGCAGGGGCCTTCGCCTGCCGTCTTCGTACAGGCTCGCGAGCAAGAACTGCGGGATGCCGCCGAAGTGATCGGCATGGAAGTGCGAGATGAGGATCGCGTCGATCTCCTCGCGCGCGATGCCGAGCGCCGCCATCCCCGTTCCCGTCGTCATTCCGCAATCGAGCAGCACCGTGCCGCCGGCGAGGCGCACCACGACCGCCGCCTGCCGCCTTCCGCCGGCGCCGAAGGCGTCGCTCGTCCCGACGAAGATCACCTCGCTCACGCGGCCGCGTCCTCGACGTCCGGGTCCGTGCAGGGATGGAACCGGCCTCCGGCGAAGACGCCGCGACGCGCGTGCAGTCCGGCCGGGACCCGTTCTCCGTCCCAGACGACGACGTCCTCGAGGCGAGCGCCGGCGCCGATCTCGGCGCCCGCGCCGATCACGAGGCCCGGCGCGAAGCGCGTCCCTTCGGCGCGCGCGCGCGCGTCGGGATCGAGGAACGAGAGGGCCGGAGGGTGCAGATTCGCGGCGAGATACTCGGCCGGGCTTCCCACCGGCTCCCAGACGCACTGCGCCGGGCCGAGCAGCTCGGCGCGAACGTCGCCCGCACCGGCTTGCAGCAGCGGCGCGATCCAGCCGTCGAGGTGCCCGAACGCCTCGCGGCCGGGCATCGTGTCGAACGCGCGCGCTGCCATCACCGTGGCGTGTGCGTAGAGCCCGGCACGCTGCTCTCCCCCGAGGTCGAACCGCCGCGCGATGCGCCGGATCCGGCCGGTCGCATCCACTCCGATCGTACCGAAGCTCGCGCCCCTCGGATCGTCGCGCAGCAGGAGCGTCCAGGCGCTCCCCTGCCGGCGATGCTCACCGATCAGCGCGCCGAGGTCCACGTCGAGGAGCATGTCGCCGGCGAGGACGAGACACGGGTCGCTCTCGCGCAGGAAGGCCGCGGCACGCCGGATGCCGCCTCCCGTGCCGAGCAGAGACTCCTCGTGCGAGAAGCGGACGCGCAGGCCGGGCGGCGCATGGCGCTCCGCCGCATCGATCAGCGCCGCCGGCTTGTGGTGGACGTTGATCACGACTTCCGACACGCCGTGACGGGCGAGCAGCGCGAGCGGATAGGCGATGAGAGGCAGACCGCGCACGGGGACCGCAGGCTTGGGCCGCAGATCCGAGAGCGGCCGGAGCCGCGTTCCGAGCCCGGCGCCGAGGATCATGGCCCTCACGTGCGCGCCTGCTCCGGGCGGCGGCCGGCGGCCGCATCGGCGCCGGCCGCCGATGCGACCGCCGGCAGCCCTTCGATCAGCTCGGCGAGGCGCGCGAGGCGCGGATCGAGGCTCGCCGTGCGACGCGCTGCCGCGCGCAGATAGCGGGCGCACACCGGCGCGAACCGGATCTCGCGCGGGTCGGCGCGCAGCGCTGCGTGGTAGAAGCCGAGGGCGTGGTCCTTGCCATTGCGGGTGAGCGTCAGCAGGTCGAAGCGCCGCGCGAAATCGCTCGCATCGGGAGCGCCGGGAAGCTGGCCGCGGATCCGCGAAAGCTGATGCGACACCTCGGCGTCGTCGAGCTCGACGTACGAATCGCGCAGCAGGCAGACGAGGTCGTACTCCGGCGGGGCGAGGAAGGCGCCCTGCAGGTCGATGAGCGCGAGCCGCGCGCCCGGAGGCGCCCCGGCGCGGACGAGGACGTTCGCGCCCTGGAGGTCGCGGTGCGCGAGCCGCTGCGGTGCGGCCGCGGCTTCGGCCGCGACGAAGCCGAACGCCGCGTGCACGACGGCGACCTCGGCGTCCGTCGCCGCGCGGCCGAGTGCCTGCGGCAGCGACCAGCGCGCGAAGAAGTCGGCCTTGTAGCGGAAGAGCGCGGAGTCGAGGCGGCGGCCGAACGCAGCGACGCGCGCGGGGCTCTCGTGCAGGCGCTGCAGCCGGGCGACGAGATCGCACGCCTCTTCGTAGAGACGACGTCGCTCGGCGGCAGGGGCCGCCAGCGCCACGTCGCGAAGGGCGAGCGTGCCGAGGTCTTCGAGGAGCGCGATGTCGTCGTCGCCGCCGTAGCGGGCAGGGACGGGGATCCCCGACTGCTCGAGAAAGCTCCGCAGCGGCTCGAGCGGCGGCTCGGGCGGCACGCCCGCGGGCCGGCGCGCCGGATCCTCGGGAGACTCGACCCGCGCCACGAGCCGCGACGGCTCCCCGCCGGCGAGTCGTACGCGGAAGAAGCGCCGGCGGCCGAGCCCCGCCGCGATCTCCTCGACCGACGCGACCTCGCGCCCGAGGCCCCGCCGCACGGCGTCGCGGACTCGGTCTTCGATTCCGCCGGCGCTCAAGCGAAGAACACGTGACACGCCGCGGTGGCGGCGGCGAAGCCGGCGACGTCGCCCGCGAGGCAGGCGGCGAGCGCGTGACGGCCTTCGCGAACGCGCGCCGCGCCGAAGTAGACCGCGAGCACGTAGAACGTCGTCTCGGTCGACCCCTGATAGGTGCTGACGAGGACGCCGATGAACGAATCCGGACCGTGCGTCTTCAGGATCTCGCTCATCACGCCGAACGCGCCCGAGCCGGAGAGCGGCCGCAGCAGCGCCATCGGCAGCGCCTCGGCCGGAACGCCGAGACGGCTCGTCACGGGATCGAGAACGGAGATCACGAAGTCGAGCGCGCCCGAAGCGCGGAACATCGCCACCGCGACGAGGATGACGACGAGGAACGGGACGATCCGCACCGCGACCTCGAGGCCCTCCTTCGCGCCTTCGACCGCCGACTCGTAGACCCGAACGCCGCCGCGCAGACCCACGGCGAGAAAGCCCGCGATGAGCCCCGGCAGGAGCCAGGACGAGAGCACGTCCCGGGCGACGTCTCCGGGGGTCGACGTCGCGAGAGCGCGCGCGACGTGCAGCACGAGGGCGGCGCCGAGCGCGACCGTGAAGCCGACGAGGACGAGCTGGACGCCGCGACCCGGAGGCGGCGGCATCTGTTCGGGGCCCGGGATCTCGGGCTCGCCGCCGAGCGCGGAGGCAGGTGCCTCGGGCGCGACGGCGGCGAAGCGTTCGAAGCGGAAGCGGGGTCGCCGGCGGAGCAGGAAGTGGACGGCGACGGCGGTCAGGGTCGACGTGGTCGTCGCGATGAGCGTCGGGACGAGGATCGACGCGGGCGCGGCCGACCCGGCCGCCGCGCGGACCGCGATCGTTCCGAGCGGGAGGATCGCGACGCTCGTCGCGTTGATCGCGAGGAAGAGCACCATCGGGTCGCTCGCGACGCCCGGCCGGGGGTTGAGCCGATCGAGCTCCGCCATCGCCTTGAGCCCGAACGGCGTCGCGGCGTTTCCGAGCCCGAGGACGTTCGACGCGAGGTTCATGATCATCGCGCCCATCGCGGGGTGCTCGCGGGGTACGTCCGGGAACAGCCTCCGCATGACGGGAGCGAGCGCGCGCGCGATCGCGAGCAGCAGGCCTCCATCGCGCGCGACGCGCATGAGGCCGAGGAAGAACGCCATCACCCCGACGAGGCCGATCACGAGCCGAACCGCGTCGCCGGCCGACTCGAGCGCCTTCTGCTGGAGCGCATCCATGCGGCCCGTGAAGGCCGCGCACAGGATCGAGCCGAGTACCAGCGCGAGCCAGATGCCGTTCAGCACGCGCCCCCCGGAACCTCCGCGCTCCGGCGCGCAGACTTCCAGATTCCCGCGCGTGCGTCAAACGCGAAGCGCGAGAGCGGGCGGCGGCGGGGAGTGCAGGGCGCCGGGCTACTTACCCCGCCGCATCCTGCCCCGGCCGAGCAGCAGCCAGTCGAGAGAAACGTTCTCCTTGAGGGAGAGCGTGATCAGGAAGTCCGTGTGGGGCGTCGTGCCACTCTCGTACCGGTTCACGTTCTGCTGGAAGACTCCGAGGTCGCGCGCGAACTGGCGCTGCGAGCGCTCTCCCCGCACCTCCGCGAGGCGCTCGGAAAGCTTCTTCTTCGCACGCTCCACTGCCGATGAAGCCATGAGGGGTTCTCCTCTGCCGCCGACGTCCGACTCGCGACTGCCCGTGCGACCACGCTCACTGCGCTCGCGACTCCTTGCGAGCCGCGTCTCGCGTTCGAGCGCCAGGCGGACGTCGAGGCTCCGCCAAGGTAGCACGTCACCGGATTGCGTCAGCCGACGCCGCACCTTGACGGCGCCAGCGGCGCGTGTTGCCTTGGGACCCGTGCAGGGCGCGGGAGCCGGGGGATACACACGCCTGCGGCTCCGGCCGCCCGCCGCGGTCGCCCGCCGGCCGCAGCGGAGGACCGGCTCCTGCGCGTGACGGGCGGCGCTCTCGGCGGGCGCGTGCTCGTGGCGCCGGCCGGCCGGTCGGTACGGCCGACGACGGACCGGGTCCGCGAGGCGGTCTTTGCACGGCTCGGTGAGATCGAAGGGGCTCGAGCGCTCGACCTCTACGCCGGAACCGGTGCGCTCGGGATCGAGGCGCTCTCGCGCGGGGCCGCCCGCGCGGTCTTCGTCGAGCGCGCGCGGCCTGCCCTCGACGCGCTACGGCGCAACGTCGAGGCGCTGGGCCTCGCCGGGCGCGTGCGCATCCTCGCGCGCGAGGCCGCCGCGGCGCTGGCCGACCTCGGCCGGGCGGGCGAGCGGTTCGACCTCGTGTTCGTCGACCCGCCCTACGCGACGGGCGAGGACGAGCGGGTGCTGCGGGCCGCGCTCGCAGCCGGCGTGCTCGCGGCGGGCGCCGTGGTGGTCGTCGAGCGGTCGCGACGGCATGCTCTGCCCCCGATCGCCGGCCTCGTCCTCGCGGACGAGCGGCGGTACGGTGACACCGTCGTCGGCCGATACGTCCGCGAGGGCGGCGACGCGACGCAAGAGGGCGGGAGCGACCGATGAGCAGGGCAGAACAGCGCCGCACGAACCTCGCGATCTTCCCGGCGAGCTTCGATCCCGTGACGTACGGCCACCTCGATCTGGTGCACCGGGCGCGCGCGGTCTTCGACGAGCTGATCGTCGCCGTCGCGACCAACCCCGACAAGCGCGGCCTGTTCTCGGAGGAGGAGCGCCTCGAGATGCTGCGCGCCGCAGTCGGCCACGAGCCCGGCGTCACCATCGTCGCGTTCGAGGGGCTGCTCGTCGACTACGCACGCAAGGTCGGCGCCTCCGTGGTGATTCGCGGCCTGCGCGCCGTGGTCGACTTCGAGTACGAGTTCGAGATGGCGCTCATGAACAAACACCTGTTTCCCGAGCTCGAGACGCTGTTCATGATGACGAGCCAGCAATACTTCTACGTGAGCGCGTCGCGCGTGAAGGAGCTGGTCCGCTTCGGCGGCAACGTCGACGACTTCGTCCCGCCGCTCGTCGCGAAAAAGCTCGCCGAGAAGCTGCGCCCCCGCTGAAGCTGCGAGCCTGCGCGGCCGATCGGTGCCGTGGAGCGTCGATGAGCGAGAGCGGGGAGAGCAGCGCGGGCGCACGGCCCATTCGCTTCGGCACCAGCGGGTGGCGCGGCGTGCTGGGCGAAGCCTTCACGTTCGAGCGGGTGCGCGCCGTCGTGGCCGCAGCGGGCGAGCCCATCGCCGCCGCGCAGTCCGGCGCGCGTGTCGTCGTGGCTCACGATCGCCGTTTCCTCGGGCCGCGGCTCGCCGAGGCGGCCGCGCGCGTGCTCGCCGGGTGCGGGCTGCGGCCGGTGCTCGCGCGCGGGTCGATTCCCACGCCGGTCCTCGCCCGCGCGGTTCGGCGCTCGCGCGCCGCGGCCGGGCTGATGTTCACGGCGAGTCACAACCCGCCCGAGTATCAGGGGCTCAAGCTCTTCGGGCCGAGCGGCGCCGGCTACGCCGACGCAGAGGCGCGACGGGTCGAGCGCGCGGCGGCTCGCTGGCTGCGAGAGGGGCCGCCTCCCGAGCGCGATCCCGGCCGGCGGACGGCAGATTTCGTCGAGCCGTACCTGCGCGCGCTGCGGTCGGTCCTCGATCTCGACGCCCTTCGCAGCGCACGCCTGCGGGTGGTTTACGACGCGCTGCACGGCAGCGGCGCGGGCGTCGCCGACGAGGCGCTGCGCCGCGCCGGGGTTCGCGTCACCGTGCTGCGCGCGCAGCCCGATCCGAACTTCGGCGGCGAGGCGCCCGACCCGCTTCCCGAACGCCTCGGCGCGCTCCGCCGCGCGGTCCGCGGGCTGCGCGGGTCGAGGATCGGCCTCGCGAGCGACGGCGACGCGGACCGCTTCGCCGTCGTCGACTCGAGCGGCGCGTGCATCTCCGAAACCGACGCCGTCGCGCTCCTCGTCGATCATCTCGCGCGGACCGGGCGCATTCGCCGGGGCATCGCGATCTCGTGCGCGACGGGCGGGCTGGTCGAGCGCGTTGCGCGCGATCACGGCCTCGCCGTGAGTCTCCATCCGCTCGGGTTCAAGCACCTCTCGGAGGCGCTCCTCGCGGGCGTGGCGGACGTCGCCGGTGAAGAGAGCGGCGGCTTCGCCTGGGCGCCCTTTGCGCACGACAAGGACGGCATCCTCGCGGCGTGTCTCGTCGCGGAGCTCACCGCGACGAGCGGCGAGAGCCTCTGCAGCCGACTGCGCGCGCTCGAGCGGCGCCTCGGCGCGTCCGCGAGCGGAAGGACCGCCGTCGCCGCGAGCCCCGCGGCCGTTCGCGCGCTCGACCGCCTGTGCGCGAGCCCGCCGGCGCGCGGCGGGCGCGCGCGCGTTCGCGCGGCGCTGTGCTGCGACGGCGTTCGTCTCGCCCTCGACGACGGCTTCGTGATGCTCCGGGCGTCCGGAACCGAGCCGCTGGTCCGCGTGTACGCCGACGCGCCCGACTCCGCCACGCTGCGCGAACGGCTGGGCGACGGGCGCAGGCTCCTCGAGCGAGCGGGCCGGCGCTGATGGACGCGGCCGGAGGCCGCCGGTACGCTCGCCGCAGGCCATCGCCTCGGAGCCGACCATGGAGCGAAGACGCGTGCTCGTCGCCGTGAGCGGCGGCATCGCGGCCTACAAGGTTCCGGAGCTGATTCGCTGCCTGGCCCGTGCCGGGCACGAGGTGCGCTGCATCGTCACGGCCGCGGCGACGCGGTTCGTCTCCCCGCTCGTGCTCCAGACGCTCTCCGGAAGCCCCGTGCGGTCCGACCTCTTCGACCCCGGCGAGGAGAGCGAGATCGGTCACGTCGCGCTCGCCGACTGGGCCGAGCTCGTCGTGCTGGCTCCGGCCACCGCACACACGCTCGCGCGGCTCGCCCACGGCCTCGCGGACGACCTCGTCTCGACCGTCCTGCTCGCGACGCGCGCTCCCGTGCTCGCCGCGCCGGCGATGAACGTCCAGATGTGGCGGCATCCCGCGACCCGCGAGAACGTGGCGTGCCTGCGGCAGCGCGGTGTTCGCTTCATCGGCCCCGAATCCGGCCCGCTCGCGTGCGGCTGGGAAGGCGAGGGGAGGATGTCGGAGCCCGAGGCGATCGCGGCGCAGGTCGCGCTGTGCCTCGGCCCGCGCTCGCTCGGCGGCGCTCGCGTCGTCGTGACCGCCGGCGGGACGCGCGAGCCGATCGATTCGGTTCGCGCGCTCACGAACCGCTCGTCCGGGAAGATGGGCTTCGCGATCGCCGCCGAAGCGGCGCGGCGCGGCGCCGAGACGGTGCTCGTCGCGGGGCCCTGCGCGCTCGAGACACCGCCCGGCGTGCGGCGCGTGGACGTCGAGACCGCGCTCGAGATGCGATCCGCGGTCCTCGCCGAGCTGCCCGCGGTGTCGGCGGTCGTGATGGCGGCGGCGGTCGCGGACTTCCGCCCCGCGCGGCCGGCGGCTTCGAAGATCCGCAAGGAGGATCTGGGCGACGCTGCGCCGGCGATCGAGCTCGTCCGCAACCCCGACATCCTCGCCGAGATCTCGGCGCAGCCCCGCGACGGCCGGATCATCGTCGGATTCGCCGCCGAGGACCGCGACGTTCTCGAGACCGCGCGGCGCAAGCTGGCGCGGAAGGGATGCGATCTTCTCGTCGCGAACGACGTGTCGCGCACGGATGCGGGCTTCGACAGCGATCGCAACGCCGTGATCTTCGTGCGTCCGGGGGGCGAGGCGGCGGAGCTGCCCCTGATGCCCAAGGCCGAGGTCGCAGCGCGGCTCTGGGATCTCATCGAGAAGCTGCGCGGGTCGGGCGCTTGAGCGCGAACGCAGGCCGGGCGCGGCGCGCGGGGGCGCTGCTCGCGGCCGTGTGCATGCTGGCCGCATCGGCGGCCCTCGCGCAGGACGCCGCCCGGACGGGCGAGCGGCCGCGGCCCTTCGTGAACGTCGCGACGATCTCGGGGCCGATCAACCCGGCGTCTTCCGACTATCTGCAGAAGGTGATCGCCCGCAGCGCCGACGAGGGCGCCGCGGCCGTGCTCGTCGAGCTCGACACGCCCGGGGGCCTGCTCGCTTCGACCAAGGACATCATCCAGGCGATCCTCAACGCGCGCGTTCCCGTGATCGTCTACGTCTCGCCGCACGGCGCGTGGGCCGGGTCGGCCGGCACGTTCGTGACGCTCGCCGCGCACGTGGCGGCGATGGCGCCGGGAACGTCGATCGGCGCCGCGCACCCGGTCGGCGTCGGCGCGCCGCCGGGACCGCGCCCGGCCGACGAGAAGGGGCGCGACTACGCGGCCGAAAAGGCGGAGAACTTCACGGCCGCGTTCATCGAGTCGATCGCACGCGAGCGCAAGCGCAACGTCGAGTGGGCCGTGAAGGCGGTTCGCGAGTCGGTCGCGATCCCGCCCGACGAGGCGCTGCGGATCGGCGTGATCGACCTCGTTGCCGCAGACCGCGCCGAGCTGCTCGCGCGGATCGACGGCCGCGACCTCACGGTGGCGGGAAGCCCGCGCAGGCTCTCGGTTGCCGGGGCCGAGCTGCGCAGCATCGAGATGACACTCGTGACGCGGCTGTTCGACGTGCTCGCGAACCCCGACATCGCCGTGCTGCTGATCCTGGCCGGGATCCTCGGCCTCTACGTCGAGCTCACGACGCCGGGCGTGATCCTGCCCGGCGTCGCCGGCGCCGTGTGCCTCGTGCTCGGATTCATTTCGCTCCAGATCCTGCCGTTCTCGTGGCTCGGCCTCCTGCTGCTCTTCGGCGGCATCGCGCTGGTCGTGGCCGAGCTCTTCGTGACGTCGTTCGGCCTGCTGTTCGCGCTCGGCGTGGCGTGCTTCCTGCTGGGCGGCAGCATGCTCTTCGACCGGCCGCTCGAGAGCGACCTCAACGTCTCGTTCTGG